>Ga0302320_10000203_pt1 | contig 134512 bp, 121 predicted proteins | sample Bog_T0_3_FD_202130 | JGI IMG/M metagenome (GOLD analysis project Ga0302320, IMG submission 202130) | Peat permafrost microbial communities from Stordalen Mire near Abisko, Sweden - Bog_T0_3 | ecosystem: Environmental > Terrestrial > Soil > Wetlands > Peat | place: Sweden: Abisko, Stordalen... | reverse complement strand
GTGATATTGGGGAGGCCTGGCGATATATCCGTTTCAATAGCAACAGGATAGGCTTCCAGGCCGCAAAGGCCAAACGAAGAAATTCGGGCTAGCATAAGGGATCCAGTATGTGTAAGGGGGTTAGAGGTTTAAATTAGCGGGCTAGGGGTTAGCTCGCGTGAAAGCTTCGCTTGCTTTTTTGGGGAGCAAGAATATAATGTAGCCTAACATAACGAGGATTATTCGTCAACAAATCATGCTAGGCCTGTACCCACATTCTTTTTTCCCGGAGATCTTTCAAAACCGGATTTTTTTGATCACCTTGCTTGTTTGGGTTCTAGCCCAAATGATCAAGGTCCTTTTGGGTATCCTTAAGGAAAAGAAGTTTAATTTCCGTTGGTTTATAGGTACTGGCGGCATGCCTTCCAGCCATGCGGCCGGAGCATCGGCATTGGCAACGTCGGTAGGGTTGGAATATGGCTTTAACAGCCCGTTGTTTGCTGTTGCCGCTGCCTTTGCCATGGTGACGATGTTTGACGCCCAGGGAGTTCGCCGGGCAACCGGTTATCAGGCTACCATCCTTAATAAAATGATGGATGATATTTATTGGAAAGGCCAGATCGAAGAGCAACGGCTTAAAGAATTAGTAGGGCACACACCGGTCGAGGTATTGGCAGGATTTGCTTTTGGTGTGATCTGTGCCATGATTTTATATTAGAAAAGGGAGCGTTATACATGAATCAGAAGATCGTTATTGGTATTATTGCAGCTGTTGTTTTGGTCGCGGGCGGAGTTGTATTTTTTCAACAACATAAAGCAGCGGCGGCTGCTACCAAAGACTCCGAGGAAACAAGCGTACCTGTTAATCAGATCTTGGCCGAAGCTGCTAAGGATGAAGCGCAGGGAGATAAGCTTAAAGCCAAGCAAGCTTATGACCAGATCGTCAGCAATTATCCGGATTATGATAAGATCGAGGATGTACAAAACAAACTGGGCGAATTGAACGTCGATCTTATTTTTTCTCCCGCTCAAATGCCCCAGACCATTTCTTATCAGATCGTCCCCGGTGATTCATTAGGGAAATTGGCCCGGAAATATAATACCACGACCCAGCTGATCAAAAGGGCCAATGGGTTAAAGAGCGATGTGATACGCACCGGCGAGACGTTGCGTATATGGACGGCGCCGTTTAATATTTTGATCAATAAGTCGCAAAATGTGCTGTTTTTAAAATCTGGCGAAGAGGTGCTTAAGATCTATCATGTGTCGACGGGAAGGGATAATATCACGCCTGTAGGCGCCTTTAAGATCGCCAGCAAAATAGAGAATCCGGTATGGTTTAGAAACGGAGGGGCACCTATTCCTTCCGAAAGCCCTGAAAATGAATTAGGCAGTCGCTGGATGGGCTTTGACACAGACCCGCATTATGGCATCCATGGGACCCTTCATCCCGAATCCATCGGGCAACAGGTGACAGCCGGTTGTGTGCGCCTGAAGAATTCGGATGTTGAGGAACTCTTTGACATTGTTCCCGTCGGAACAGAAGTGGCCATCCAAAATTAAGGAAATAGAAAATTATGGCAACACTGGATTTTGAAAAGCCGATCCTCGAGCTTGAACATAAAATAAATGACCTGCGCCAAATGGGTTCCAAGCGCGTGACACTCGAACCTGAGATCAAGCGCCTCGAGTCTAAACTTGATAAGCTTAAGAACGATATTTATAACAACATGACTTCCTGGCAGCGCGTGCAGATCGCCCGTCACCCCAAACGCCCCTTTACGCTTGATTACATCCGCATGATGACCGATGAATTCCTTGAATTGCACGGAGACAGGCTTTTTGCCGATGATCAGGCCATGATCGGCGGCTTTGCCAAGATCGACGGGCAGCGGGTGATGATCATAGGGCATCAAAAGGGCCGTGACGTCAAAGAAAATGTTTTGCGTAATTTTGGCTGTGCACATCCGGAAGGTTATCGTAAAGCCATTCGTTTGATGCGGCTGGCGGAAAAGTTTAAAGTGCCGGTCATTTGCCTGATCGATACACCTGGCGCCTACCCCGGTATCGGGGCAGAAGAGCGCGGGCAAGCCCAGGCCATCGCTGAAAATCTACGGGATATGGCAGGCATCAAGACACCTATCGCGGCGGTGATCATCGGCGAAGGCGGCAGCGGCGGGGCTTTAGGGATCGGAGTTGCCGATCAAATTTTTATTCTGCAGCATGCTTATTATTCCGTTATTTCTCCTGAAGGTTGTGCGTCTATCCTTTGGCGCAGTTCCTTGAAGGCCCCACTGGCCGCAGAGGCTTTGAAATTGCACGGGGAAGATCTGATAAAATTTAAAATTGTGGATGAAATCATCCCTGAAGCCTTGGGCGGCGCTCACCGCGAGCCGCAAGCAGTGGCCCAGCGCCTGAAAGAAGCTCTTCTTAAATATTTTAAGAAAGCGTCCGCGTTAAGTGTGCAGGAACTTTTGGACGCCCGCTATAAAAAATACCGCGACATCGGTGAATTCATCGAAAAACAATGAATCCTCAACCAGATATCCGTGACCTTTCATTAGATGAACTGGCGGCTTATTTGAAATCCGTCGAGGCAGAAGGATTTCGTGCCCAGCAGATCTTTCAATGGATCTATCAAAAAGGGGCCTGGGGGTTTGATGTGATGACGAATATCCCGCAGGGCTTAAAGGATCGTTTAAAGAATGATTTTATCCTCAAGCCCAATCAGATCGCCCAGAAGGTCATCTCCGAGGACGGCACCACTAAATTCCTTTTTGATCTGCATGACCATGAAAAGATTGAAAGCGTATTGATCCCGACAAAAACCCGGACGACTGTTTGTGTTTCAACCCAGGCCGGCTGTAAATTTGGCTGCAAATTCTGCGCCAGCGGTATCGGCGGCTGGAAGAGGCATTTGAGCTGTGCCGAGATTGTGTCCCAGGTTTTACATGTCAAAGAAGAAGCGCTAAATCATCAAAGGCCTTTATCCAATATTGTATTCATGGGGACCGGTGAGCCGTTGGATAATTTTGATAATTTGATGAAAGCTATCCGTATCATCAATTCTAAAAAAGGGATCAATATAGGGGCCCGGCACATCACCATTTCCACCGTCGGGGTTGTCCCTAAGATAAAAGAATTGGCCCAGGAAGGACTGCAGGTGGAATTGGCGATATCTTTGCACGGGTACGATAATCCCTCCCGCAATGTACTGATGCCCGTCAATAAGAAATACCCTTTTGATGAGTTGATCGCGACCTGCCGCGAATATGTCCGTTTGACCAAGAGGCAGATCACTTTTGAATACATCCTCATTAAGGATGTCACGTGCACGCCCCATGCCGTCGCGAGCCTGAAAAAAGCTTTTAAGGGGATCATCTGCAAGATGAACCTTATTCCCTATAATCCTGTTTCAGAGTTTGACCACAAAACACCTTCTCGTGAAGAAATGCTTGAATTTAAGAATAGCCTCGAAGTAAGCGGTGTCCACGCCACGATAAGAACACCAAGGGGTAAGGACGTCAACGCCGCCTGCGGGCAATTGAGACATCTTCATCAGCAATAGGCAGGCTTCCGTGATTATTTATTATTTACTGCGATCGTCAGCTCTTATCCTGATCGGGCTTTTGATCTACGCCCAGACGTTTCAATTCGATTTTGTTTTTGACGATTATATCTTCATTGTCAATAATCCTTTCATCAAGAATCTTAGTAATTTTCACGTGATGTGGCATGCCTTCCCCATGACCCGTTTGGTCGGTATGTATTCCTTTGCGTTAAATTATCATTTTTGTCAGCTGGCACCCCAGGGCTATCATATTTTTAATTTTATGGTGCACCTGATATGTGTGGGACTGATCTGGGCTTTGGCTGATCAGCTTTTTATAATTACGAATTGGCTTCCGGCTAAAGATCGATTAACAAAAGAACTCCCTTTTATCATAGCCGTGATCTTTTTAGTTCATCCCTGCCAAACCCAAGCGGTGACCTATATCACGCAGCGCTTTGAATCCATGGCTACTTTGCTTTATTTAGGGACAATTTATTTTTATCTTCGGGCGCGTCTATCGACAGGGCTGAGGCATAAAGTGATATTATTTGGATTGGCGGCCTTCTTTACCATTTTAGGGGTCATGACCAAGGAAGTGGTGATAACCGTGCCGGCGATGATCCTGGCCTGCGAGTGGATATTGTTCCCTAACGAAGATAAGAAAAGATTTTATATTTTTTTCATTGTCGCCGGAGGTTTGTTGTATGTGTTCTTTACAAAAATGCTGCATATGGGGATAAGTAATTTCCTGCACACCTCCGTGTCTGAGTCTCACGATGGGGATCTTTTAACGCCGTCGCATTATTTTTTGACTCAAATGAGGGTCTTTTTGACCTTCCTGCGTCTTTTAGTATTACCCATCCACCAGAACTTGGATTATGATTATCCGGCCTCCGGCGGCTTTTTTCATCCGCCGCTGACGTTGGTCGGGGCAGGTGTGCTCTTGGGGATTATTTATTTGATCATCAGGCTGCGCCGCAAAATCCCTTTAATATCTTTTGGCTTAGCCTGGATGCTGGTCACATTTTCCGTTAATCTGGCTCCTCGAGCGAATGTGATCTTTGAGCATAAACTGTATCTCATCTCTTTCGGGTTCTTTTTGACAATCGTCGCTGCTTTGTCTATTTGGGTGAAGGATCGCGGGACGTTGTTACGGATATTATGCTGCATGATCGTTATTTTAAGCATCGTCAGTTTCAATCGTAATAAAGTTTGGGCTAATGAACTTGCTCTTTGGACGGACAGCATTAAGAATTCACCTGATAAGGCTCGCGTCAATGCTAATTTGGGAAGGGTCTATGGCTCCAGAGGACAATACGATCAGGCTATTTATTATCTTAGCCGTGCGATTGCCATAAGTCCGGATAATATCACCTATGAGAACCGTGGGATTATTTATTCTCAAAAGGGCCAGGGTGTTCAAGCTTTGAAGGACATGGATAAATCGATCGCTATGGACCCTGGTTATTTTCCGACCTATATGAAAAGATCCTGGGTCTATCAATCGCAGCAAAATTATGATGCTGCTTTTGCTGATCTGAAGCGGGCCATACTATTAAATTCCTATTATACCGATGCGTATATTGAAAGAGGTTTGTTATGGATGCAGATAGGCCGGCCTCAAGAAGCTGTCAAGGATTTTACCGTGGCTTTAGGGTTAGAACCGGCTAACACGACGGCTCTTCAATATAAGACGTACTGTTTATCGAAGATGGGAAGCAAGTAAAGCATCGTTAATGTTTTTAAGGATCGCCTCCCGCTCGGAACCTAAGGATATTTGTCCTTCTGATAAGAGAGCAGCTTCACGCGCTAGCAGTAACGTATGGATATCGTGTGATTGAGCAAATGATCCGTAAAGGGCAAAAGCGCGGGCCAGGTCAAATTTTTTATCCCAGGGATTAAGCCCATGGGCTTTACGGCAGAGAAGCTCGGCCTGCTCGTATTGCATGTCACGATGAATATTATCTACCGCCGTGAAGAAGTAAAATTCCGCCAGTGTTAATCGGACAGTCATTATCCCTCCCACAATCGTCAACACGAGAAAAATTTTCTTAAATAGCATTTGGTTTTTTAGAGCAGGCGTGCGGGTTATTAAATTTTCTTTAAGAGAGATAGCCAAGGCGCACAAGACCCACCAGAAAAGGGCGACCTGCGGTTTGATCATGGTATAACTAAAAAGATTATCCACCATGCAGCCAACAATACCGGCGACGATGGCACCGGCCAGCCAGCAGTTTTGATGATGGCGTTCATCGAAGAGCTTAATGGAGTCTTTGCCTAACAGCCAGAGAAAACTAAGGAAGGCCATCAAGCCGAAGATGCCAATTTCAGCCCATATCTGTAGATAGGAGTTATGGACAAAATCAGACCGTCCGTTAATATTTTTGATAAAAGGAACATTTGCAATGCCATATGATCTCCAGCCGCTGCCTAGGATGGGGTGAAGTTTGATAAGACAGCAGGCGCTGGTGAAGTATTGCCAACGCGCGTTTAAAGAATTCCCATGAGGGAGGTTCATTTTTTGGGAAAAAAAGAAGGCGATGAGGATGATCATTAAGGAAGCGATCGAAAAAAACCAGATCTTCCCCTGATAATCCAGGGAGATTCTTTTTATAAGTAAGAAACTTGCGGTTACTCCGACTAAGATCCCTCCCCAACTGGAAATGGTCAAGGTTATATACAGTGCGTATAGGGCGATGACAATCGCGATGCCGGCCAATATTTTGATGATGAGCCGGCGGTTAGGAACAAGAAAAGCTGCCATCAGCGGAATAGTCATGACCAGAAAACCGGCGAGAATATTGGGCCAGCCAAAAAGTGTTGGGGTGCGATGGGTGTTAAGAAGCTGCTGGATCCCTCTGTCCGTGTAAGGGACGCCGTTTATCTTATGTGCTAATATTTGAGGGAGTATCACCAGGTAATTATAAGCCGCTTCAGCACCGGCAATAACCGCGAGCGTAATGAGAACTCCCACCACTATTTCAATCGATTTTATAGAATCGAGAAGATTGACCAGGACGATCATGAAAAAGAAGGAAGACCACAGATCAAGGATGAATCGTAGAGAAGATGGAGTGTCGACAGAGTAAAAGATAGACAAGCTTGCGATCAGGCAGAATAGGCCTAAAGGCCAAAATACCTTTGGGCAGCGGATATTTTCTTTCAGAACAGTTTTTTTAAGGATAAAGAGAAAAGAAATGACGAAAAGGACAAGGCTGTTGGCAAGAACAGAGATATTTTCCCGGGCAAAGGCCCCGGAATTATTTAATGTAGGTTCCAGAAAAAGCCGGATAAAAAGAGCAAGACCACAGAGGGCTAGAAATGTTTTATCCAATACCTTGCTTAACATGGAGATGCGGAGAATATATTATTGAGAAGAAGTATTTTGTTGCTGTTGTTGAGCCACAAGTTTTTGTAGTAATTCCTGCATTTTGGGGTTACTCATCAGTGCCTGGATCTTGGGATTGTTTTGCACTGCTGTATAATCATGGGAAGTGACAGCCTGCACCACTGAAGGATCCTGGAGCGCTTGCATAATTTCAGGGTCTTGCATCATTTCCTGGAGAGTAGCCATGCTTTCGGGATTAGACATCAATTGTTTTTGACTGTTCGCAATTTGTTGGTCCATGTTGGGAGCCGACCCTGAGGATTGACCGGCGGAAAATGCATTGGTATTATTCGTAGGTGGAGCAGCGGGCACATTGCCACTGGTGATGCTGGCCACATCGCTGGCAGCAACATGAACATCGCCTATGATCGGCGTTTTGATGGTGTAGGTGCCGTTGTCAATGCCGGCGAGTTCCCCTTTGATCTGTGAACCATCCTTGAGAGTGATCACTTGTTCGCCTTGATCGGCGAAAGAGACGGTGTATGCGGACAGAAAAAAGACAGTCAGGGTAAGGATAATTTTGTTCATAGTGAAAGTCTAACATTTAATCGCATTCTTGGCAAATTTTTATATTCAAAATTAAGGTAATTTGCATAAGCATCCAGATTTTTTTGAATATATTTGAAATAGATATTGTTTTTGTGATCTGGGGCTAGCAAGTTTGACAAAAAGTGTTTGGAATGTTATATTGGCTTCTCCTTTGGGGTTGGCAAATTATCTGGGATTAAATTTAAGGGAATTTGCACAAAACCCCAAACTGTTCTAAATATATTTGAAATAGTAATGATTGTGGAGGTTTGGGGTTGTAGCTCAGTTTGGGAGAGCGCCTGCATGGCATGCAGGAGGTCAGGGGTTCAATCCCCCTCAACTCCACTTTTATTTTTGCCAAGGTGGCGGAACTGGTATACGCGCTGGTCTCAAAAACCAGTGGTCTCACGGCCGTGAGGGTTCAACTCCCTCCCTTGGCACTTCTTTTTATTGTAAACCTCATTTACCATCGTAGTTGACAATCCTTCCCGTGGTAGCTTATAATCTTTCCATGCGCTACATTTATTTAGACCATGCTGCAGGAACCCCCTGTGATCCTCGAGCACTTGAGGCGATGCGTCCCTATTTCTTCGAGCAAAGCGGCAATGCGTCTAGTCCTCACAAACAAGGTCGTCAGGCCCGCAAAGCCCTTGAAGAAGCGCGCGAAACAACAGCGGCTATCATCGGTGCTTTACCGGGGGAAATTATTTTTACCAGCGGGGCCAGTGAATCCAATAATCACGCCATTTTCTTAATGGCCAGGACCTTGAGGGACAAGGGACGGCATATCATTGCCTCTGCGATTGAACATCATTCGGTGCTGGAGCCTCTGCATCAATTAGAGCAGGATGGTTTTCAGGTGACCTATGTTAAGCCTAGAGGTAACGGCATCATTGCGTATGAAGATATACTGTCCGTCCTACGATCAGAAACGATACTGGTCTGCCTGGCGCATGCAAATAATGAGATCGGTACCCTGCAGCCGGTTGAAGAAGTGGGAAGGTTGTGCCGCGAGCAGAGCATTCATTTCCTGGTGGATGCCACACAGACCATTGGACATATTCCGGTGAATGTAAAGAACATCCCCTGTGATCTTTTATCATTATCAGCACATAAGATTTATGGGCCTCAGGGAGTGGGAGCCTTATATATCCGTGGCGGTAATTGCCCTGCATTTATTTTAGGTGGGGATCAGGAACGCGGGCGCAGGGCAGGCACGCATAATATCACGGGGATTGTTGGTTTAAGCGAAGCAATTAAAATTTGTCAGGAACAAATGATCGAGGAATCATCAAGGGAAACTGTTTTACGGGATAGGATCATTGATTTTGTTTTAAGAGAGATTCCCTCGGCTGTCCTTAACGGGAACCGTGAAAAGCGCCTGCCTAATAACGCCCATTTTTCTTTTGCGGATATTAACGGTGAAGAACTTGTTAGCGTCTTGGATTTGGCAGGGATAGCAGTGTCCATGGGCTCGGCCTGCACCTGGGGACAATTAGAACCGTCTCATGTTCTCAAAGCCATAGGCCTAACTGATCAAATGTCCTTAGGCTCGCTACGCGTAACCCCCGGCCGTTGGACAACAGACGATGATATTACGTATTTTTTGGAGCAATTGAAGTTAAAGGTAGAAAAATTGCGGCGGTGACAAAGTAGGACCCGCATTATGAGAGATTATTTATGCAAGAACGCATCATACAGTTTTTGAAGGAAAGCGACGGTTATATTTCCGGCGAGGAGATGAGCCAGCGTTTGAAGATGTCCCGTGCTGCTATCTGGAAACACATGCAAGAGCTGCGTGCGCAGGGTTATGAGATTGCCGCTGTCCCGCATCTAGGCTATCAATTGGTGACATGCCCCGAAAAACTTTTGGGTTTTGAGATCCAATCCGGTCTTAATACTAAGATCATGGGCAAAGAAATCATCGTCATGGATACGGTTGGCTCTACCATGGACGAAGCGTTTCGATTGGGCATGGAAAATTGCCCCGAGGGGACGGTGGTTTGTGCAGAGGCTCAATCCAAAGGCCGCGGCCGCCTGGGACGTGTATGGACCTCTCCCAAAGGAAAGGGACTATATTTTTCTTTTATATTACGTCCCAGCTTACCGTTGAATCGGCTGGCCCAATTGACATTGATGTCGGCAGTTTCTTTGGCGGAAGCTATCGAAGATACGAGCGATCTTAAACCTTTGATCAAATGGCCCAATGATATTCTTCTGGAAAACCGCAAGCTGGCGGGTATATTGACGGAGTTGCGTGCGGAATCCGATCAGGTCAAATTCGTCATCGTGGGCATTGGTCTTAATGTGAATTCATCGCTGCATCAGCTGACCCCCGGCGCTGCATCTTTAAAAGCTGCTGCAGGCAAGAGTTTTAATCGGGTGCTGGTTTTTCAGGCGATCTTACGCTCCCTAGAGAAATGGTACCTAAAGCTTTTAGATCATCAGTTCCCTCGGGTCATGGAAGAATGGAAAAAGCGCTCTGCCACCCTTAAAAAGCGGGTGCGCATCACTGATTCTACAGGCATTATCGAGGGCGAGGCCATCGATTTGGATGAAGATGGGGCCCTGTTGATACGTAAAGATAATGGTTTGATCGTCAAGAAAACGGCAGGGGATGTTTTTTTATTGCGATGAACATATCCTTTTTAGAAAAAGAATTGCAGTATTTGGAGAGTTCGGGAATATACCGAAAGCTCAAGACGGTTGATTCGCCCCAAGGCAGAGAGATCACGCTTGGGGGCCAGCGGGTATTAAATTTTTGCTCCAATGATTATTTAGGGCTGGCGAATGATGAGCACATCAAGGCAGCAGCACTTGAGGCGATCAAAGAATATGGTTTGGGTACGGGGGCTTCTAGATTGATTTGCGGTAATATGAATCCGCACGAAAAGCTTGAGACGGAATTAGCTCAATTAAAGAATGCCGAAAGTGCCTTGGTGTATTCCAGCGGGTATATGGCCAATACCGGCATTATTCCGGCGTTAATGGACCGCCATGGTGTGGTGCTTAGTGATAAATTAAATCATGCCTCTATCATCGACGGGATTATATTAAGCCGTGCCAAGTTAGTACGGTATCCTCACGCCGATGTGCAGGCTTTAAAGGAAATGTTAAAGAATATCCCTGCCGCACAGCACAAACTAATTGTTACGGACAGTGTTTTTAGCATGGATGGGGACAAAGCTCCTTTGAAGGAGATCGTGGATCTGGCGCGTCGTTATGAAGCGATGGTCATGGTGGATGAGGCGCATGCTTTTGGCGTGCTTGGGAAACAGGGCAGCGGATTGGTCGAAGAACTTGCGCTTGAAGGGATGGTCGATATCCAGATGGGGACCTTGTCTAAAGCCGCAGGATGCTTTGGGGCCTATGTCTGCGGCGCAAAAATTCTAAGGGAATATTTGATCAATAAAAGCCGAAGTTTTATTTATACCACGGCCATGCCGTCGCTAATAGCTCAAGCGGCCCGGAGGGCATTGCAAATTATCCGTCAAGGGGTTCAACTGCGCGGTCAGCTGCAGGATAACGCAGATTATCTGCGCACCAAATTGCATGATTTGGGATTTGATACGATGAATTCAACAACACCTATTATCCCTATTCTGGTCAAGGATCCGCAGAGGGCACTAGAAATCTCCAGGCGTTTATTATTGAAGGGCATTTTTCTGCAAGCGATACGACCGCCGACGGTGCCTGTAGGCACGTCGAGGCTCAGGCTCACCGTGATGGCCACCCATACCCAAGACGATCTAGACCGTTTGTTAACAGCGCTCAGGACGATATAAATATGCCTTATTTCAAGACACATAGAAATCTTAATTGGCATTATGAAGTTTCCGGTACAGGCGATCCCATTGTCATGATCCATGGCCTGGGAGCCTCGGGAAATTATTGGCAGGCTCAAAGAGATTTTTTACAAACAGATTTTCAAGTGTTGACCGTGGATTTACCGGGTCATGGTAAAAGTTCCTGGATGCCGGTGACCTTATTCGATATGGCGGTTGATATCCGTCAAATTCTAAGCAGTCTTGGAATATCCCAATTTTCCCTGATCGCCTCATCAATGGGCGGCCTGGTGGCCGTAGAGCTTTATCGGATGATCCCTCAGGATATCATGCGTATTTCTCTGGCAGGCTCTATTCCTAAATTCGCGAAGGGGCCTAATTATCCTGCAGGCCTGGATATTGATAAGATCCATACTCTCAGCCGTCAATTCGACGGGGATTACGCCTCGATGCTGGATATTTTTTTCCGTTCTTTATTCACCATGAAAGAACGCCAGAGTGACCGGTTTAAATGGGTCAAAGAGTTAAGGGCAAAAGAGGCTTTGCCGCAACAAATAGCATTGAAATGTTTTTTGGATATTTTGGAGAAAACAGATCTGCGTGACCGCATTGCCTCGATGATATGTCCGCTTCAGTTTATCACGGGAACAGAAGATTATATTTGTCCGCGTGCGATCATGGATTGGGTGGCTAAACACACTCACAATGCCAGGTTCGATTTTATAGACGGATGCGGGCATTTGCCGTTTTTGGTTGAGACAAAAGAATATAACCGCCTAGTCGAAGATTTTCTGCTTAATTAGCAGTCAGGAATGATCATTTTGAAATCCTCTTATATCAAGCTCCTTTCTATACTCATCATCTCTTGTTTAGGGATTCTCATCTATTCCAATTCCCTTTTTTGTTCATATCATTTCGATGATTTTCGTTTTATTGTCAACAATCCCGTTATAAAGAATATCCAGAATTGGCCGGGCATCTGGCATTATTTTCACGGCCGTTTTATTGCCTTTTTGTCTTTTGCTCTTAACTATCATATCGACGGGCTTAATGTATTGGGCTTCCACCTGTTTAATTTGGCAGTGCACTTGGTTGCGGCCATCTTAGTATGGTGGCTGATGCTTTTGACCCTTTCGACCCCTTCTATGAAGGAAGACAAGATCAATCAACATGCCCATATCATTGCTTTAATGGCAGGGTTGGTATTTGTAAGTCATCCCATTCAAGTTGAAGCGGTAACAAATATTTGGCAGAGGGCTGCTTCGATGGCAGCCATGTTCTATTTGGCTTCTTTATGCTTTTATGTGAAATCAAGGTGCTCAGAGGGATCGTCGGGTCGTTTGTATTATATTTTCTCACTTATATTTGCCGTCGCGGCCATGTTCACCAAGGAGAATGCCGTAACTCTGCCGTTGATAGTTTTGTTTTATGAATTCAGCTTTTTGACAAGTAAGAACACTAAATTCTTTGTCCCTATGCGCCGTGATCTTATTCCCTTTTTGTTTGCCCTATTGATCGTTCCCATAACATTCTTATTTATCAAGACCCAGGTTTTTCAAGGCATGCATGGGGACCTCAAGGTGCCCGGCGGGGTCATTACCACGACGCATTATTTTTGGACCCAATTCAGGGTTATGGTCACCTATCTAAGGCTGTCCTTTTTTCCTCTTAACCAAAGGATAGATTACGATTATCCTATTTTTAAAAATATTTTTGAATTACCGGTATGGACCAGCCTCTTATTCTTAATAGTTATTCTTTATTGGGCCAAGTTCTTGATTTCAAAATACAAATTGCTGACCTTCTCCATTTTTTTATTTTTTTTAACCCTTACAATACCGGAATCAAGTTTTTGGGCGATGGGGGATGTTATTTCAGAGCACAGGCTTTATTTGCCATTGGCGGGCTACAGTATGTTCTTGGTAGGTGGCGCGTATTATCTCTTTGGCCGGAACACGATCAAAACCATGGTCGTGGTTTTGATGATGATAATTACCGTTAATGCATTTTTGACTTATCAAAGAAACAAAATTTGGAAGAATGAATTTACTTTATGGAATGATGCGGCGATAAAATCACCTCATAAAGCCAGGCCGTATAATAATCGGGGAGTATCCTATGCCGCTCAAGGTGATTTTATTAAAGCCATATTAGATTTTAATCAGGCCATTGCCATAAACCCTGACTATGCTGACGCCTATAATGACCGTGGTGTTGCCTACGCATCTCAAGGCGATTTTATCTGGGCTATTCCTGATTTTAAGAAAGCTATTGCCATAAATCCTCTGTATACAGCCGCCTATGATAATCTGGCCAGCGTCTATGATAAACAGGGAAATTTTCCTGGTGCCATAACTGATTACGGGGAAGCTATTAAGTTAGGTCCTGATGATGCCCAGAGGTATTACAACCGAGGGGTTGATTATGCAAAATTAAATAAGTTCACTCAAGCTATCTCAGATTATAACAAAGCCATTGAAATAGAACCAAACTATGCAGAGGCGTATAATAACCGCGGATTTATTTACGCGGTCGAGAGTAATCTTTCCCGTGCCATATTCGATTTTAACCAAGCCATTACCTTAAAACCTGATTATGCGGATGCCCGTAAGAATCAAGCAGAATGTTTATCTGAATTAAAAAAATACGCCCCCAAGTAAGTGGTGGGTAATGTTGTGGAATAACGGGATGGGAGAAATGTTGCGAACTAGTAATAATAAAATACAGCGGAGATTTAGCCGGTCAGCCGGGCGGTATGACCTATTTTCCGGGTTGCACAGGGAAATAGCAGATAAGCTTTTTGCCCAGGTGATCCAAGGGACTGCCCCGTCAGTTCTTCTGGATGTGGGTTGCGGAACAGGGTATTTGACGGGGATGCTTAAGTGTCATTTCCCGCAAAGTCAGGTCATCGGCCTTGATTTTGCTCAAGGGATGCTTAAAGAAGCACACTCTAAATATAACAACATTTTCTGGGTGCTGGCTGACGGCAATGATCTTCCCTTTGTTGACGGGTGTTTTGATCTGGTTGTTTCTAATTTGGCCTATCAATGGGCAGGGGCCCTATCGTGTGCGTTTACCCAAGCAAGGCGGGTGTTGTTGACCGACGGGATTTTAGCATGTACATTATTTGGTTATCACACATGCCGGGAATTGTTTCAATCGCTTAATGAAGCCCATGCTAAAGATTTGCAATTCACCCGATTGCCTAATGAAGCCCGGGTTACAGAAGCGTTGGCCCTAAGCGGATTCAGGGAGATCAAGCTTTGCAAAGAGCAGTTTAAAGTTGAATTTAAAGATTTGCAGGAGTTAATGGGTTGGATCAAGTCCATTGGCGCTAATAATCTTTCCCGTGAAGGTTTTCTGGGACGAGAGGCGATCACCAAAGCAGCGGGCATATATAAAGCAAAATTCCCTTACCTTCAAGGGGTGGGGGCAACATTTGAAGTGATCCAGGTCTATGCTAAAAAGTAAGAGTATTTTTATAACAGCAACGGATACAGGGGTGGGCAAGACAGTCACTGTTTTTGCTTTGGGGGTTTTGCTTAAAGCCCGGGGATTTGATGTTGGTGTGCTGAAACCTGTTCAGTGCGCCGGGACGGACGCACAGTTCTTAAAGAAATCGTTGGGCCTTCAAGATGAGTTACGGTTGATCAACCCGTTTTTTGTACCGGAGCCACTGTCACCTCACCTCGCTTTCCGTCGATCTAAGATCAAATTTGATAAGAAGCCGGTACAGACCTGTTTGAAGAAATTGCAGGCGCGGCACGATATTGTTTTAATAGAAGGGGCCGGTGGACTCCTGGTGCCGTTAGCAGAGGGGTATTACAATGCGGATTTGATCGCTGACCTGAAAGCAGACCTGATCATCGTCGCCCGGCTGGGTTTAGGGACGATCAATCATACCTTGCTGACAATTAATGAGGCGAGAAAGAGGGGCTTGAGGCTCAAGGGTATAATATTTTGCCAGGCTAAGCCGGGCAACAAAAATTTACCGGAGAAAACCAATCCCCGGGAAATAGAAAGATTAGCAGGGGTAAAACTGTTAGGGATCATTCCATATTTAAAACCATTAAATGCAAAGAATATTTTATGCCAATGTCAAAATCTAAAACTAGACGTTTAAAGCAATGGGACAAAGAGTATATTTGGCATCCATTTACTCAGATGAAGGATTGGGTGAAAGATGAGCCATTGATCATAGATTCTGCCGACGGTATCTATCTCAAAGATATTGATGGAAATATCTACATGGACGGGGTTTCATCGTTGTGGGTCAATGTCCATGGCCATCGGCACACGCATATCGATGAGGCTCTCAAGAAACAGATCGATAAACTAAGCCACTCAACACTTTTGGGGTTATCGAATACCCCTTCCATTGAATTGGCCCGACGTTTGATCGCGATCGCTCCCCAAGGATTAAAGAAGGTGTTTTATTCGGATAACGGATCAACGGCCGTCGAGATCGCCATTAAGATGGCGTATCAATATTGGCAAAACACCGGGCATAAGAAAAAAACATCCATTGTCCACTTGAGCAATTCTTATCACGGGGATACCTTAGGCTCGGTGAGCGTTGGCGGCATTGATCTTTTTCATAAGGTGTATCGTAAATTGATCTTTAAAACGGTAGCACTTCAAGGGCATGGGTGGGAGGCTGTGGAAGACTTGGAAGAATTACTCAAAATCCGAGGGAATAGCATTGCGGCCTTGGTCGTTGAGCCGTTAGTGCAGGGGGCGGCCGGCATGCTGGTATGGCCTGAAGGCGCACTGAAAAAAATGCGTGATCTGACCCGAAAACATAAGATATTGCTTATTGCTGATGAAGTGGCGACAGGATTTGGACGAACAGGCAAAATGTTTGCCTGTGAACATGAAGGGGTTGTTCCTGATTTTCTATGTATGGCTAAAGGAATTACCGGCGGATATTTGCCTTTGGCTGCAACTTTGACCACTCAGAAAGTGTATGACGGATTCCTTTTTGATTATAAAGAACAAAAAACTTTTTTCCATGGTCATACCTATACAGGTAATCCTCTAGCTTGTGCCGCGGCCCTGGCTAATCTCGAAGTTTTTCAAAAAGACCGCACCTTGGCCAGACTTGCCCCCAAGATAAAATTCTTAGCTAAAAAGCTTAAAATGTTTTATAATCTGCCTTCTGTCGCCGAGCTGCGCCAGAGGGGATTTATGGCAGGTATTGAACTCAAAGGCCGTCCGGAAGACCGCCTGGGAGCCAGGGTTTGCCAGGCTGTACGCAAATACGGAGTTATTTTAAGGCCCTTGGGCAATGTGATCGTCCTGATGCCTCCTTTGAGCATATCCGTCGAAGAATTGGACTATTTATTGATGGCGACATACAGCGCTATAGAAGAAGCAGGGAGCTTAGACCGTTTCTAAGGGGAATAAAAATGGGGACACTTCTGCTGTAAATCAGTGAGGCTCTAAGGCCACAGCAGAAACGGTCTAAATATGAATAATAAAGATATTACAGTTTACGTCGCCATGAGCGGCGGGGTGGATTCTTCGGTGGTGGCCGGGCTTATCAAAGAGGCTGGCTATAACACCATCGGAGTGACCATGTGTTTTAACATCACGCATAATGACGGCAAAGCTTCATGCTGCGGCATTGACGGCATTGCTGATGCCAAGCGCGCGGCAGATATCCTTGGTATTCCGCATTATGTGTTTAATTTCGCCCATGATATCAATGCTTTTATCATCGATAATTTTACCGATGAGTATTTAAACGGCCGCACGCCCAATCCTTGTGTCCGCTGCAATCAGCATTTGAAATTTGGCACCCTTTATCAAAAAGTTAAAGCCCTGGGGGCAGAATATTTAGCTACGGGCCATTATGGCAAAATAGAATTCAACAAACATCGCAATTGTCATGAATTAAAAAAAGCCGTTGATCCCAAAAAAGACCAGTCGTACTTTTTATACAGCATGAAAAAAGAAACTTTGCCCTCAGTGATGTTTCCCCTCGGAGGCATGACCAAGCCCGAGGTGCGTGCGCTTGCGCATAAATTTGCCCTTAATACCGCCGAGAAACCCGAAAGCCAGGATATTTGTTTTGTACCATCCAGCGGTTATAAGAAATTTATTGAAGATCGGGTTGGCTCTCAGGCCATGACGCCGGGACCGTTTGTAGATGAAAACGGCAAGGTTATCGGTCAGCATAAGGGTTTGGCGAACTATACCATCGGCCAGCGCGATAAATTAGGATTGGCCATGGGTTATCCGGTTTATGTTTATAAAATGGACCGCGCAAAAAATACTGTGCATATCGGTAATTTGAAGCAACTTTATTCCGGAGGTTTGAAGGCAAGCAGCATGAATTGGGTGAGTATGGAAATTCCTCAAGAAACCATAGAAGTTAGTACAAGAATCCGTTATAATTCTCCTGAAGTCAAAGCATACTTAACGCCAGTGGATGAGAACACCGTAAAGGTTGTTTTCAAAGAGCCGCAAAAATCCGTCACCCCCGGTCAATCGGTGGTTTTTTACGACGGTGAAGTGGTTTTAGGAGGAGCTGTTATTGATGAAGCTCTTGGGTGCCCTGACGGTGAATTGGCTTTGGCGGAAATAAAGGAGACCTGATCCATGAAGATTTATCTTGGCCTGCTGACATTATTGATGATCGCATCCCCGTCTTTCGCTCAAAACGTTAATCCTGCCCGCATTTATGAACAGAATAGAGGGACACAGCCTCCGGTTCAAGGCGTGTGGCATGTATATGACCGCAATGGGAATTTATTGAGAGAAGAAAATTATGAGAACTACAGGCTTGATGGCGAGATGAAGATCTATTACCCTTCAGGGGCCCTTAAAGAATTATTGCATTTTTCAGACGGCTTGCGCCAGGGGGATGACAAGGCCTATTTTGAGAACGGCGGCATGGAACACGAATATAATTATGAAGACAACGATCTTGAGGGTGAAGGCGTTCATTATTATGATTCCGGTGAAATCAAAAGCCGTGAGCACTATATGAATGGCAAACTTGAAGGAGCGAAGTCTGTTTTCTATAAGAATGAAATATTAAAGCAGTCGATGAACTTTCAAAATGGGTTATTGGAAGGTGCTGTTATTACCTATGCTGAAGATGGAAGTATAGTAGCAGAAGAACACTATGCACATGGTAATCTAATTAGCCACAAGGAATACGGTGATAAATCCACCTTTGTGGATAAGAGCGACACTGGCAAGAATACCATACCCCCAGCCCCTGATACCGAACCTGCCGCGCCGGATGAGCCGACGAAGCTATGATCTCTCTTAATACAGATTATCTTAAAGGCTTTGTATCAGCCAATGAGCTGGAGGGAATTTTTCCTGCAGTGCGTCTTGCCCATGATAATTTACATAATGGGAAAGGCTTGGGCGCGGAGTTTACCGGATGGCTAGATTTGCCTTCCCGCATTCCGGATGCATTGATTAAAGAGATTTCTTCTTTGGCAGGTGAAGTTCATAAAAATTCAGATTGCATCGTTTCCATTGGTATCGGCGGCTCCTATTTGGGTATCCGTGCCACCGTTGATTTTTTAGGCGGAGGGAAACTGCCGGTTTATTATGCCGGACACACCATCAGCAGTGATTACTTACATCAGCTTTTAGAGATCTTAAAAGATAAACGTATTACCGTGGTCGTTATTTCCAAATCAGGGACCACGACCGAGCCTGCCATCGCTTTCCGGGTGATCAAGAAACTTTTGGAAAGTAAATATCAGGGCGAAGAATTAAGAAAACGCATTATTTGTGTCACTGACGATAAAAAAGGGGCTTTACGTAAAATAGCGGATAAAGATGGTTATCGGTCTTTTGTTATTCCCGATGATGTGGGCGGACGTTTTTCAATATTGACACCGGTAGGACTAGTCCCTTTAGCTTTAGCAGGTGTAGATATCCAAAGCTTTGTCGAAGGGGCCAGGAAAGCCCAGGCAGAATACGCTCTTTGTGACCTGGATAAAAATACCTGTTATCGCTATGCTGCCTTGCGAAATATTTTATACGCCAAGGGCAAAAAGATTGAAGTACTCTCTTCTTTTTATCCTAATGTTTTTTATGTGGCGGAATGGTTCAAGCAGCTTTTTGGTGAAAGTGAAGGTAAACAAGGGAAAGGAATATTCCCGGCGTCGCTGATCATGTCAACAGACCTTCATTCGATGGGCCAATGGATGCAGGAGGCTGAACGAACGGTTTTTGAAACCTTCCTGCAGATAGACCGTCCTCACCACGACGTGATCATCCCTCAAGACAAAGAAGATTTGGATGGTTTTAATTATGTCGCGGGAAAAGGTTTTGATTTTGTGAATAAAAAAGCGTATGAGGCCACCTCTGCCGCACATTTTGAAGGCGGGGTACCGAATATGACCATCACTTTATGTAAAGCTGATACCGTGCATCTGGGGCATCTGTATTATTTTTTTGAAAAAGCTTGCGGGATTTCCGGTCATGTCTTGGGGGTCAATCCATTTGATCAGCCTGGGGTGGAAGCGTATAAGAAGAAGATGTTCGCACTGCTGGGCAAGCGCTAAAAACGCAAAACCTACGGTCGATACGCCGTAGGTCTTGTAAGGGGATAGGCCTTAGAATTGCTTTCGCTATCCTTTGGATCCTCCGTTACTTCTCTTGTAGTATACTACTAATCATTTCAAATTGCAAATTTACAGTAATAGCGTAGGTGTATGCGCCCCAATAGGTTATGGATAATATAAAAAAATATTTTGAAATCGTTTTAAGTGCTCGCGGTTTATGCAAGACATATCCTGATTCGCAAACCAAGGGTGTGATCAAAGCGTTAGATCATTTGGATTTAACCGTTCGTCAAGGAGAGATTTTAGGTATTTTGGGTCCTAATGGCGCTGGCAAGACCACATGTTTAAATGCCCTGGCGACTTTGTTGTTGCCGGATGCGGGGGAGATTGAAATTTTTGGGGTCAAGTCGATACCTCAGAATTTCAATGCCGTGCGCTCCTGGATCAACATGTCTTCAGGCTATCCTAATTATGCTTTTAGCCTCACCGTCGACGAGAATCTTAAATTCTACGGGCGACTTTATGGACTGAAAGGGAATGCCTTACAGCGCAAGGTAGATGAGGTTACGTCTCTTTTTGATCTGCAGGCGTATGCCCATCGCCGTTTTGATGAATTATCCTCAGGCACCAAGCAGCGGTTGTCGTTGGCCAAATCACTTTTAAATGATCCGAAGATCTTATTTTTAGATGAACCCACCATCGGCCTTGATCCGGATGTGTCCTTGAAGACCCGTGCCATTATTTTGGAAATTTTACGCGAACGCCAAATGACGGTACTTTTGACCAGCCATAACATGGATGAAGTGGAGAGCATGTGTGAAAGGGTGGCTTTTATCCAAAAGGGTCGTATCATCAAATTAGCCGCAGTGGATGAACTCAAGCGCCTACATCATACAGATGACCTGGAAAAAATATTCATTGAATTGGCCCATCAAACCAACGCGCCTTTGATCGAAGAGAAGAATTTGACGGGGACGATCACAAAAACTTTACCAATACCCCCCAGCGGAGGATTACATGCATGGCTCAATCGTGCTTTTGCTTTTACAGTACGTTCTGCCATTTTCGCGCGTCGCAATTTGTTTGTGATGACGGATGTTTTCTTTTGGCCGATGATCTCGTTAATTTCCATCGGATTGATGGCCAAATTTATCAATCTGGGGCCACAGACCTTGGGTTTTGTGATGACAGGGACCCTGGCCGCAGGGGTTTTGCAGATCACCCAGTTGGATGTCGGGTATACCGTACTTTATGAATTATGGTCGAAGAGCCTTAAACATACTCTATTAACGCCCGTCGGTATTTCTGAAGGTGTGTTTGGGACTTGGATCATCGGCATGATCAGGGGATTGCTCGCTTTTGGGCTTTTGAGCGGGGCTGCGGTATTGTTCTTTGGTTTTCATATGCCCGGCATTCTCACCACGGCATTATTCTTATTGGGGCTTTATTCTTGTGCCTTTATTTTGGGCATTTTGGTCAATATTCTAATTTTATCCTTTGGCCAAAAAGTGGAGATCACAGCATGGATGTTCGCCCAATTATTCATGATCCTTTGCGGCATGTATTATCCGGTAGACATTCTTCCGAAAATCTTTCAATACTTGGCTTTAATGATACCTATTACGCATTTTCTTGAATACTTCCGTCAATCGTATGGTTTTAAAGCGCATACGATGTATCCGTTATTCACCGGTTTCGCTTTGACCCTTCTCTATATAATACTCTCCCTGCGCTTTTTGGGCCACGCTTACACAAGGGCCCGCAAAAAGGGCATTATCATCCGATTATCCGAATAACAGAAAAAGTGGCAAAATCCTGAAAAATAGGGCATACTTTCTCTTATATGAGAAAGCATTTAAATTTAAGAGCTAATATAGCCCTGGGGCTAATTATTGCATTTTTTGCGAATTCAACAGGCCCAATACCCCTGGCCCATGCCCAAGAAATTTTCTTGCCCGCACCTGGAATGATGGTGCATTTAAGCCCTGAATTCACACCGGCGTTTTTAAAAGGAATAGCCATTCATCCGGAGAATGCTTTTAAATTTGATTTTATCATTGATAAAGGCGATCAAAACTTTACAGACAGTCAGAAAAAAGAAGAATATACGAAACTGATTAAATATTTTTTAGCCTCATTGGCTACCCCGGATGAAGATCAGTGGGTCAATCTCTCCCCGTATGAAAAAGACCGCATTATAAAAGATGATTTTGCTAAGACAGAAATGGGCCGCGATCTATTGGCCCAGGATTATTTGCTCAAACAAATTACAGCTTCTTTAATATATCCGCAGGACAAGCTGGGTCAGAAATTCTGGAATGAGATCTTCACGCGCGCGTATAGAAAATATGGCACCACCAATATCCCGGTGAACACCTTTAATAAAGTCTGGATCATGCCGGATAATGCGGACATTTATGAAAAAGGCAATATAGCCTATCTCTACAAAAGTCATTTGAAAGTAATGTTGGAAGAGGATTATCTTGCATTAACCAAACACCAAGGTAAACCGGCTGCCAGTACGCTTGTCTCCAACATCGTTCGTGAAATCGTCCTTCCTCAAATAGAAAAAGAAGTCAACGAAGACAAGAATTTTGCTTCCTTAAGGCAGGTTTTTAGCGCCATGATCCTTGCCGCTTGGTATAAGCGTGTTTTAAGAGAATCATTGCTGGCTAAGATCTATGCTGACAAGTCTAAGCTCAAGGGCGTTGACCAGGATCCTCAAAATAATGAGGCCATTTATCAGCAATATTTGAAGGCGTATAAAAAGGGTGTTTTTAATTACATTCAAGAGGATGTGGATAAATACACGAATGAAATGATACCGAGGAAGTATTTCTCAGGCGGGGCAGCTTTACTATCAGAAGACGCGCCCCTGGACCCTACAACCGGGCTTAGAGTTTTTAAAGCTTTAAGAGAGCATTCTGCGACAGATCAAAACGCAGCAATGGGGGTAGTCGTTAGTATACGACGTAATCGAGATGAATTTGTAGCTGTATCATTAGATCCAAATCAGCCGAATCAGGCCAGAGGGACACGTATTTTTAAAGTTGAACCCTTCAAGGTTATTACGAGAGAGGAAATGCTGCAAGCAAAAGGACCGTATAACGATCAAACATTAGCCCAGACGATAGAAATTCTCAAGAGGTCCGGTGTTATCAAGGGCCAAGTTGGAAAATATATCGGGAAATATTTTAAAAATGGTCAGGACATTGACCAGTTAAATCGGGATTTGAATACAGATCGGGAAATAGCGGTGAAAGGCAAGGTCCCTTTTTGGGATGCGATATCAATTGTTCTTTTTGACCAACAAGGGGATCCCCGTAATGGCAGAGAGATCTCACAATATGTTAAATTGATTGATGATGCGCTTCCTGACGCTGCGATGGCAGAAGATACTCATGCACAAGCATCTCAACCTGGCGGAAAAATAACATTTAAAGAATATGTGAGGATCCGGGAACATTGGACGGCTATAAAATACGAACAAGTTACCGGGGCTGCAGGATTTTCTGATTTAGTGCAAGCTGCAATAGCAGCAAAAGCTGCGTATGGTCAATTATCTCAAGAAGATCAATGGCTTGCTAATCATACTGGATTGATAGAAGTTGAAGTGCCAACTTTTGATAGGGCTAAAACAGACACGGGTACGTCGATGTCAAAAGGGTTTATAGATTCAAGCGAGTCTTCTGATGAGGCAATGACAAGCCAAGGCTTTGTAGATCTCCGCAGGGAGTTAACTGAACTTGACGCCATGGATATTTCTGATTTCTTAACTGATGAAAGAGATTTATTGGGGGCTCAAGCTATTGATGATATTGACGGGTCTCTAAGGGAGTATGGTATTAGTACAGTAGGAGATTTTAGAATGTGGTCTGTGCCTGAGTTAAAACAAATGTGGGTCCCTGTAACTTTTCGAGCACGCTGGGATGAATATATCGATCTTTTAGAGGAAGCATTAGCAAAGCATGGCTCTTCTTTAAATGATAGCGATTATTCCCCTGGTTTTCAGGATACAGCAGATCTTCCTTCAGGTGCTGGAGCAGCTGTTGCCACATCGCAAGCGAAGACGGTAGAGAAAATTGGCCAAAGTCCTGAAGTTAGCAGAAGATTATCCTATTTTGAGAGAATGGAGATTATTGATTTCTTTCGGTTGGAAAGACATTTGCTTGGCAGTGAGACTGAGTACAATATTCTTAGAAAGACATTATTAATATATAAGATTGATAGGGTAGGAAAATTAACTATATTGACTGAGGCTAATTTAAAAGCTTTGAAAATTCCGGGGACAGATCTAGTTCTGGGGGATTTAAATAATCTTGAGGGCTTAAAGGAAGCATTAGCAAAATATGGGCTTGACTTGAGTAGAGATGCGCCTATTTTGGATAAGTTAGGTATACCTGTCTTGGACAAGGCTGTAGAGACATCTCCGATTGTCTTTTTTTTCGACAAGGATATGGATTTGTTCGGGAATAAACTAGCGTACACTAAAATCAGCAATTTATTATTAGGCAATGGTATTGATACTCAGGAAAAACTTGCAGGAATGTCTGAGGATGATTTAAGAAGTTTGAGAGATCATAAAACGCGTCAAGGACTTGGGAATCCATCTATAAGGCATTTAAAGCAAGCGTTAGCAAGAAACGGGCTTTATCTGAGAGGAGATGGGCCTCTCCCGGATCAGGTTGTTGAGACGACGTCAATTGTCTTATTTCTTGAAAAGGAAAGGGATTTGATTGGAAGTTGGGCGTTGACTAGAATTCGTAATATCTTAATAAGAAATGGGATTGATACGGTAGGAAAACTTGCAGGAATGTCTGAGATCGAGTTAGGAAATTTGTCGGATACCGTAACAAGTCAAAAACTTGGGAAAGGATCTGTAGAATATTTAAAGCAAGCGTTAGCAAGGAGTGGATTTCATTTGAGAGAAGATGGGGCTATCCCGGAAGAGACGCCTGAGATTGTCCTGTTCCTTGACAAGGCAAGGGATTTGTTCGGAAGTAAAGTGGCCTACTCTAGAATTCGTCATATGTTAATAGGGAATGGTATTGATACGGTAGAAAAACTTGTAGGAATGACTGAACTTGAGTTAAGAAATTTAATGGTTCCCTTCACAGATCAAAGACTTGGGGAAGTATCTATAGGGTATTTAAAAGAAGCGTTAGCAAGGGAAGGGCTCAAGTTAAAAGAAATTGATCACCCTGTCGAACAATTCTCTCCTAATCCAGCGGGTACATATGATGATTCGGTGGGTGGGGCTTTAACCTATATTGAAGATTTATTGGGTCGGAATGATCATAATCTTCTTAATAATGTAACATTGAGGCGTCAAAAATTGAAAATACTTCAGGCGATTGCGGCTAGTCCTCTTTCTGAGGTTGAACCATTGAAAAAAAGAGTACGGACATTAGCTTGGCTAAAGGATCCTGATTATTATTCTACTGCTTTCTCAAGATTAAGATATGATTCGCCGTCACTTAATAGAATGATAAATGACAGAGGGGGACAATTATTAAAGGATTGGCCCCAAGAAGAGCGGGATATTTTCTTAAATAAACTGGACAATCTTTTAGAAAATTTTGGAGAATCATATCATTCGCCGGCTGATCGTATTGAAGAGCTCTTGGAATTGGCCCCTTTTATTGTCATGGGATGGGATAGCCTCACCTTTTATAAAAAAGGGAATTGGCCTCATAAAGCGGATGAATTTGTATCCAGGCTTATTTGGGCATCAGAAATTTATAGAGGCAAAGATATCTTGATATTCAGAGCATGTTTGATTTTACGCTTTCCGCAATATTTTGGTCAATCAATGACACAGAAGCCCGGAGCAGTATCTAATGATCAAAATAAGGCGATGGTTTCAGGAGGTCCGTATAGGATCATGGCGCAACAATTTTTGCGTAGCCTTGGTGGACAGAAATTCGTTCTTTCTGCAGATTCACAAAAGATCGCGACAAATATTTTAAAGAGAAAGTTATTATGGTGGCTATATCAGAAAGGGATAGCAGATGCCCAGGGAAGATCCGTTAAAATATTTGAATTTCTCAAGATCAGTCCGGCAAAAGATCAGGGCGGCATAGGTCTTTATAGGGTAAAAGTCGCCGCGGCCAGAGGTTCATTTTTTAAATTCTCAACCACAACAAAGTGGATACTTGCGCTTACAGTGCTTGTATCAGTAGCTAAAAATAGTTATCTTGTCGGGGTAAAGCAGATTGACTCCAATGGTTCCAGCAATGGTAGATTAGGCATTTCTCCGGAAAATATGAGAGGTCTGCAGCCCACATTCCTTACCGTAGATGATTCTGGTGATTTTCGTGATTATGGGATAGTTCTGGATACCATCAATTTATTTAATGGGGAAAGGAGCTTTGACGTTATAATTCCTATTCACCAAGGGACTGACTCTTCCGGAAAGATATTTTCTTATGTTGTTCTTAATGAAAGAAACGTTACTGATTTGAAGGATGTCATTTCTAAATATAAGGGTATCCGGTTAAATCCCAGACTTCATGGTATGAGCCAGAAATCTCAATCTGAAATTAAACGGCTTTTAGAACATACCCCGCCTATTCCTAGAATGGCTAGTGTGATGTTAAATGAAGCTGTTGCAGCAGAGGCTCGTGGGCCGGACAAATTTATCAGTACCAGCAGTGATGGCGATCAAGACATTAGGATAAATTTTGTTGTTTCAGGAGAGTTGATGAAAAAGCACGGCTTTGATGATACAAAGCCTGGTATAAATTCAGGGACAACACCTAAGGCAAAGCCGCCCCGTGAGCGTAATCGACGTATTCAACCGTCTCCATCTCTTTCTAATGTGACATTGTCGGCAAGACAAGGACTAATGGGTAAGGAAATCAGCGAGGTGGGTGGTATCGACATGAACGCTGCCCATTTAAACATGAACATTAAACGTGACGGTAATGGCGTTCCTTTGCCGGTAAGTCAGCAGGATCTGGAGAATATCCATATCGATGGCCTGGTGCCGGAGATCCTTGATATCAGGCCGGTGATGTCATCGGTAATATTTTCACAATTAATGTCCCCGGCTGGAAATGGCGCTTCCGGTTAAATTTTTCTTGTCCCTTTAACGCATCCCTTATACAATAAAAGAAGTTATTAACCGTATATTTGAAGAGAGGTTTCTATGGGTCGTTTACCCGAATTGATTTTGATCTTAGCTATATTTATCCTGCTATTTGGAGCGCAGAAATTACCCGAGGTCGGGGCTGCCCTGGGCAAGGCTATCCGTGAATTTAAAAAGAATATGCGTGAGACTGAAGAAGAAATTAAAAAGCCCATCGAATCTGAATCAAACCTCAAGTGATCTTTAATTCATTCTTACAATCTTTCTTTAAGCATTTGGAAGAATTGCGCTCGCGGTTGATAAAATCCGCGGGCGCTTTTGTTCTGGCCTTTTGCCTTTGCTACAGCTTTATCGGCAAACTTATTCCCTATTTAATAGCCCCTGCCGGTCATTTAATCTTCACATCTCCCGGGGAAGCGTTTTCAGCTTACATGACATTAGGGTCGATCATGGCCCTAGTCGCTGCCTCACCGTATATTTTTTATCAGATTTGGGCGTTTGTCGGAGGGGCGCTTAAGCCCTCAGAGAAGAAGTTTGTTTTAATTTTTGCGCCCTTGTCGTTATTGTTCTTTCTGTCCGGCGGGGCGTTCGCGTATTTTGTGGCCGTCCCCCGCGCCTATCATTTCTTGATGAGCTTTTCGTCGGATTATTTGGTTCCGATGGTCACGGTAAAGAATTATTTCGGGTTCCTGTGGCATATGATCGTGGCCTTTGGGGTGGCTTTTGAACTTCCGCTCATCCTGGCTTTTTTAGCGAAGATCGGCATTGCTTCGCCGGAATATTTGCGGCAAATGAGGCGTCATGCCATTATTATTATTTTGATCGTCGCCGCTTTGTTGGCACCGCCGGACATCATGTCCATGATGATCCTGGCGATCCCTTTGATGATCTTGTATGAGGTGGGGATTTTCTTTACGGGATTTTTCTATAAACCTGCCGGGAGGGCAGAAACATAAAACCCTTTGAGTACTACATCAAAGGGTTTTATGAAAATGCATTTAAAAACAGCAGTTATTTCTTCTTAGCTGTTTTCTTCTTAGCGACTTTTTTCTTGGTAGCCATGTGTAGCTCCTTTCTTAAAGATTGATTTGTTACTAAGATATTAACATCAAATTCTTTATATGCAAAAATTTTTTTTATAATTTTATATGAACGCATCATCACTCTATATACACATTCCGTTTTGTAATCGTAAATGTTTGTTCTGTTCGTTCGTGATTGCGGTAGGCCAAGAACACCGACGGGAAGAATATGTCAATGCGCTCATTGATGAAATGAAAAATCATGAAGGGGGAAGTCTTAAAACTATTTATTTTGGCGGCGGCACTCCCAGCATGCTGGAAGAAAATCATTTTGAAATTTTAATGGATGCAATCAGGAAAAAATTTTCATTCCGAAATGATATTGAGATAACCCTTGAAGCAAATCCTGAAAGCATTAATTCTTCCAAGGCAAAATTTTTAAAGAGACTGGGATTTAACCGGATCAGTCTTGGGCTTCAATCAATGAATGACAGAAATTTGAAATTTCTGGGAAGAAATCATGATGCCCGTATGGCCAGGGATGTCTATCATATGTTGCGTCAAGAGGGATTTGCCAACATCAACCTGGATTTAATGTATGCGTTCCCGGGCCAGACAAAAGAAGAATTAGAAAATGATGTGCAGGCCATTTCACTTTTAGGCAGTGAGCATTTATCTTTGTATACCTTGACCATTGAGGCGAACAGTCAATTTTATGCCCGGCAGATGAAATTGGATGATGATGAAATATGTGCGGAACACTACTTGTCGATCGGAAGCATTTTAAATGAGCACGGGTTTAAACAATATGAGGTAAGTAATTTTTCAAAATCGGGATTTGAGTCAGTACACAATAAGAATTATTGGCTGGGACGTCCGTATATTGGTTTGGGTGTCGGGGCCCATGGTTTTACTGGACGGCGGCGTTATTGGAACACGTCACGTTTGCAGGACTATCTTGAACGTATGGCCCAACGCAAAAGCCCCATCGAGGGTTATGAAGATCTAACCGATGAGCAGATCGTGATGGAGAAGGTATTGTTCGGTTTAAGGATGAATGAAGGGATCCCATGGGATTTGGTCCCTTTGAATAAAACCCAACTGCTTCAAATGTGGATCAAGGATGGTTTTTTATTGCTTGAAAGCGAGAAATTAAGGACGACCGATCGCGGACGTCTGGTCCTGGATGAATTAGCTGTCAGATTGATATAACGCGGCGATCTTTTGTGAATGGCCGAAAAGTTTTAAGAGAGAACTTTTAAGCAGGTCGCGGTACTTATCGTTCATGTTCAAAGCGTTCAGGATTTTTTGCGCTTCGGCCAGACGCACATGGATGGCGTTAAGCGCGTAGCTTAAACTTTTGGTTTCCACAAATATTTTTTTAACGGTTTCCAGGTCTTTGAGTGTTTTGTTCTTTTTGGTGAAGACATTTAAAAAATTTGTTTTGGCCCTTCCCCGCAATACTCTGAAAGCGTGGGTGACCAACAATGTTTTTTTGCCTTCAGCCAGATCACTAAGGATCGATTTCCCTATATTAGCTTCCGTCTCGAATATCCCGATAATATCATCCTGGACTTGAAACGCCTGGCCGATAAGAATGCCAAAGCGTGAGATCTTTTTGATTTCCGAATTCTTGGCTCCGGCCAGAATAGCCCCGGTGACCATGGGGCAGTCAAAGGTATAGCGTGCGGTTTTAAGCGTGTAGTTCAGGTATACTTCATTTTCATCAACATCCTGGACATCCTTGACACCGCTGACAGTGTCGATGAACTCACCCATGGCCGTAAAGGCGGCGGTTTGTATAAAATATTTTAAGGCCCGCTCCTTGCGTTGGGCCGGTTCATCGATGGACAGAAAAGCATCGATGGCTAAAGCATAGACGATATCCCCTGCAATAATGCCCAGATCAATACCTAATTTATCAGGGTTCGGGGTTTTTACTGTATGGGCCAGAATTTTATGCATAGTTGGTTTACCGCGGCGCAGATCCGAGCGGTCGATGATATCATCATGGATCAGCATGAAATTATGCAGGAATTCCATGCAAGTGGATGCGTTATAAAGTTTGCGGGAGATTTTCTTGGATGAAGGGGAGTAGCCTTTGTAGGTCAGGATCAATAGCAAGGGGCGCAGGCGTTTGCCTTCCCGCAGGGTAAACTCACGGATACTTTCAAATAGTAAAGGTGAGACCAAATGCAGCTTATAGTCTTTCTTGACCGTGTCAAGGAATGAGGCCAGGCTTTGGTCGATATTTTTTCGTATTTGCTCGATCAATGTTCTCTGCCTCGCCGCAAGGCGGATCTGTTCCTGAGTTAACAATGATTTAAGGTTATTTTCTGGCTGCATAAGGGCCTAGTCTAACATACCTCTTGATTAATCTCAAATATTCCTTAAAATGAGTAACATCTTTCAAACATTCTAAAAAAGGCCGTATCTCTAATAAGATTTTTTAAGGAAACGGCACCGATCTTGTATTATTTTAAAAATAGTAATTTTAAGGGAGGCGGGGTCTTATGCGTATTTTGGGATTGATGGTGGTCATGCTGTTCTCTAGTGTGTGTTGGGCTTCTGCGGTAACAGTCAATCTTTCCGACGGGAGATCAGTGCAAGGGGATATCGTTAAGCAAGACAGCAAAAGCTTGCAGATAAGCGTAGACGGGGTTACCATGACCTACTACGCCGATGAGATCAAGGATATCGACGGAGCTCCTTTTGCCGCTTCCCAAACACAATCTGTCCCCGTGATTGCCGCCCCCGCCGCTCAACCAGGGACTGCCGCCGACCAAGCACGAGATAATATGACACCGCCTGCTGCCGCCCCCGTCATAGGCGGGGCAAGCGCCATCGATCCGGATAAAAAAGTGTTGATCCTGAAATTCATTGATGTTTTTGGAACGCGTCAGGCATTGACCAATAATTTTGAAATGATGCTCAAGCAAATCGCGAAAGAAAAACCGGATGAGGCCCAAAAGATCCGTGAACGAGTGAAAGTTGATGAGATCATCGATCGCCTGATCCCAATTTATGATCGCAATTTTACATCTGAAGATTTGAAAGCCTTTATTGATTTTTATGGGTCCCCTGAGGGGCAGAAATTAATAAGCACCATTCCCGAACTGATGAAAGAGAGCGTTGTGGAGAGCGTCAAATACATGCAAGAAAAATTTCCAGAAGTCAAACAAGGGCAGCAATAGAAATACCATAAATCATTTATTACCAATATGTTACAACCGTAGTAGCTTTTTTAAGTTGACCGCAGAATTTTTCTCTGCTAAGATTCCTTTTATTGCCCAAACATTATCAATATTTACTTAAGGAGCCTTCATGATCGATCGTTATGCCCTTTCAAAAATGAGTCGAATTTGGTCTGATGAGCATAAGATGGAAATTATGCTTAAAATTGAAGTGTTATCATGTGAAGCCATGACCAAATTAGGCGCTATTCCTAAAGCTGCCATGGAAAAAATCCGCAAGAATGCCAAATTCGATTTGGAAGAAGTGCGCCGCCTGGAAGAACGCACCAAACACGATGTGGTGGCCTTTATTCAAAGCGTTGGCCAAAGCCTCGGGCCGGAAGCGCAGTACCTGCACATGGGAATGACCTCGTCGGATCTTTTGGACACCTCTTTGTCTTTGCAGTGTGTGGAGGCAGGGGAGATCTTGGTTGCGGATGTTAAGAAATTGATAGTAGCTCTTAAAGATAAAGCTAAAAAGTATAAAGATGCGGTGTGCATTGCCCGTACCCACGGCGTGCATGCGGAGCCGACCACTTTTGGTTTGAAGATGGCCATTTGGTTTGATGAGATGAACCGTAATTTAGAACGTCTGCAAGCGGCTGTTGAAGGCATGCGTTACGGTAAATTGTCGGGCGCGGTGGGGACCTATGCGAATATTGACCCGTCGGTTGAAGAGTACGTTTGTCAGCAATTGAACCTAAAACCAGCGAATGTGGCAACACAGATCATTCAACGTGATCCTCATGCCCATTATATTATGGTTCTGGCCATCATCGGCTGCTCTTTGGAAAAATTTGCTTCAGAGATCAGGGCATTGCAAAAAACCGAGCTCTTGGAAGTGGAAGAGCCTTTTTTCAAAGGCCAGATCGGTTCATCCGCCATGCCGCATAAGCGTAATCCCGTGACCTGTGAACGGATTTGCGGTCTTTCGCGCATTTTGCGTGCCAATTCTATTGTAGCCATGGAGAATATCAATCTCTGGCATGAGCGTGATATCAGCCATTCCTCGGCCGAGCGCGTCATTTTACCTGATTCAACGATCGCGCTTAATTACATGCTTAATAAATTCATCCCCATTATCGAGGGGCTTTTGGTGTATCCTAAGAACATGATCGCCAATCTTTCCAAGACTCGCGGACTTATCTATTCACAGCGTATCCTTTTGGAATTGATGAAAAAGGGCCTCACCCGGGATGCTGCTTATGAGATCATCCAGGCCGCCGCCATGCAGGTTTGGCAGGAAAGCACGGAATTTAAAGATGTGCTTTTTAGAGACCGCCGGGTACGCAAGTATCTGTCACAGAACGAAATCAATGCCTGTTTTGATATCAAATATTACATTCGTCACAGGGATAAGATCTTTAAACAAGCGGGGATAAAGTAATATAAGGACATGACTATGAATAAAATTGAGAAAATATACGAAGGCAAGGCTAAGATCCTCTATACCACCGAAAATCCGGAGTTGTTGATCCAGTATTTCAAAGATGACGCGACCGCATTCAATGCCCAGAAAAAAGGGACCATTGACCAAAAGGGAGTGATGAACAATCATATCGCGACCAAGATCTTTGAGTATTTGAAAGCCCAGGGTGTTGAATCTCATTTTGTTGAATTGTTAAATGACCGCGAAATGTTGGTCAAACGGGTGTCCATTGTTCCCTTGGAGGTCATTGTACGTAATCGCGCTGCAGGATCTTTGTGTCGTTTGCTGGGATTGCCTGAAGGGACCCATTTGGCGTGTCCCACCTTGGAATTCTGTTACAAGGATGATGCCCTGGGAGATCCACAGGTCAATGAATACCATATTCGGGCCTTAAAGTGGGCTACCGACGAAGAAATTCGGGGGATTACGGCAGCGGCTTTTAAGATAAATGAGATTTTAAAGAAGTTCTTTCTGGATCTGAAGATTGAACTTATTGATTTTAAACTAGAATTCGGCCGTTTTCAGAGTCGTGTTATCCTGGCTGATGAGATCTCTCCGGATACCTGCCGGTTGTGGGAAGTCGGCACAGGCAATAAGCTTGATAAAGACCGGTTCCGTCGGGATTTGGGAAATGTTGAACAGGCTTATCAGGAAGTGTTACGTAGAGTTTCTCAATGATCTGGCGTGTTGAAGTCCGACAAAAAGATGGGATCCTTGATTCCACAGGACAATCCATTGCCCGTGACATTACGGACCTGAGATTAGGCGAAGTCTCCCAGGTACGGGTGGTGTCTGTTTTCCTTTTAGAGGGGAATATTAGCCGTGAAGAAATTAAGCGCATCGGTGATGAACTTCTAATTGACCCCATTGTTGAGCAATACAGTTTTGATCTAAAGCTCCCCCTGCAGTCATCCACCCATCATGTTGTCGAGATCGCTTATAATCCGGGGGTCATGGATCCCGTGGAGGCATCCACGATCAAGGGCATCCGTGATCTGGGGGTCACAGGCATTACCGCCGTTCGTACCGCCAAACAATACCATATCCACGGAAAAATTTCTGTCCAACAATTAGAATCGATCACTGCCCGTGTCTTGATGAATAAGCTCATCCAGCATGTGGTCCGTGATCCTTCGCATGTGCCGACGACGATATCCCCTATTGCTGGCGCGTCGATAGCAGCTAGTAAATTTGATGTGTTGATCGTGGATTTGATTGGGGCCAGCCCCAAGAAGCTTTTGGAAATTTCCAAGAAGGGACAGTTGTATTTAAATCTGGATGAAATGATCACCATCCAGGACCATTTTAAAAAAGAGAAACGCAATCCGTCAGATGTTGAGTTAGAGACCATTGCCCAGACTTGGAGCGAGCATTGCCGTCATAAAACATTTCGCGGGATCATTCGTTTCCGTGAGGGTAAAACAGGGCATCCTCGGATCATCCGCAGCCTTTTTAAGACCACCATTGCGGCCGCCACCTTGAAATTAAATAAAAAGTGGTGCGTTTCCGTTTTTCATGACAATGCAGGGGTCATTACCTTTGATAAAGATTACAATGTCTGTTTTAAAGTCGAGACCCACAATCACCCCTCTGCCCTGGAGCCTTTTGGCGGGGCCAATACCGGGGTCGGTGGTGTCATCAGGGATACTTTAGGCACGGGCCTTGCGGCCAAACCTTTATGCAATACCGATATATTTTGTTTTGCCCCTCCAGATACACCGGCGGCAGATCTGCCTTCAGGCACCCTGCATCCTAAACGGGTCATGAAAGGTGTTATTGCCGGAGTCAGGGATTATGGCAATAAAATGGGGATTCCGACGGTCAATGGGGCTATTGTTTTTGATAAACACTTTGCGGGCAACCCTTTGGTTTTCTGCGGGAATATCGGGTTGATCCCCAAGGGTAAAGAAATTAAACGCGTTAACAAGGGGGATTTGATCGTTGCTGTCGGCGGACGCACCGGGCGCGACGGCATCCATGGGGCCACGTTCTCTTCGGGTGAATTGACCGGTGAATCCCAGACAGTTTCTTCGGGTGCCGTACAGATCGGCAATCCTATTGAGGAGAAAAAAGTACAGGATGCGCTGCTCAAGGCTCGGGACGCCAATTTATATTCTGCCATTACCGACTGCGGGGCTGGCGGATTTTCCTCTGCCGTCGGTGAAATGGGGGAAAAGACCGGGGCTCGTGTTGATCTGGACCGTGCGCCGCTTAAATATCAGGGCCTTAAATACCATGAGATCTGGATCTCGGAATCCCAGGAACGCATGGTCATGTCGGTTGCCCCTCAAAATATTGATGCTTTTTTAAAGATCTTTGCGGATGAAAATGTCGAGGCTGTGGTCTTAGGTGAGTTTGACGGTTCCGGCCGCTTGCAATTATTTTTCTATGGTCAGCAGGTGGCAGATCTTGATATGTCATTTATCCATGATGGCTTGCCTCAGATTACCAAGGAAGCGGTGTACCAAAAGCCCGTTTTAAAACAGGAACGACTGCCCAAATTTGGTGATGATTTGACCCAGAGCTTAGGTTTGGCGTTAAGTCATTATAATGTAGCTTCCAAAGAAAGTGTTATCCGTATCTATGATCATGAGGTGCAGGGGACCAGTGTCATCAAGCCTCTTGTAGGGCCTGCCACCGACGGACCTTCAGATGCTGCGGTGATCCGCGGCCGGCTGGACTCTTCTCGCGGCATCGCGGTTTCTAATGGGATCAACGTGCGCTATGGCATGATCGATCCTTTTGGGATGGCGGCTTCCTGCATTGATGAAGCTATCCGCCAGATCATCGCGGTAGGCGGATCCTTAGAGCGCATTGCTTTGTTGGATAATTTTTGCTGGGGGAATCCAGACAAACCTGACCGTCTGGGCTCCCTGGTGCGTTGTGCCCAGGGTTGCTATAAAGCGGCGGTGGCTTTTGGAACACCGTTCATTTCAGGTAAGGACAGTTTATATAACGAATACACTCACCACGGCAAAACCCTCGCGATCCCGGGAACTATTTTGATATCGGCCATCGGCATTATCGATGATGTGGGCAAAAGCGTTACCATGGATTTTAAAAAAGCAGGCAACAGTATTTATATGATCGGGACAACCTTTGATGAACTGGGCGGATCGATCTATTTGGAAAATTTAGAACAGTTAGGTGTTCATGCGCCGCAGGTCAATTTCAAGATGGCAACTAAAACATATCGTGCGCTTCAAGCGGCAAACAAGGCTGGGCTGATCTCTTCATTACATGACTGTTCCGAAGGGGGGCTCGTCGTTGCCTTGGCAGAAATGGCTTTTGCCGGCGGCCTGGGAGCAACGGTTTTATTAAAGAAATTGCCTTACAAGGGCAAGCTGCGCCGGGTAGATATACTTCTTTTTTCAGAAAGCAACTCACGATTGATCGCTGAAGTTTCACCTGCCCATGAAAAAGCGTTGGCAAAGGTGCTTAAAGGGGTCCCTTTTGCAAAGATCGGTACGGTTGAGGCAAGTCCTGAATTCGTCATTTATGGGCTCAAAGACCAACCGGTCATTAATGCCCGAATTGATGAGCTTAAAGAGATCTGGAAGTCGCCGTTAAAATGACGTTCAAATCAAAAAGGAGCGTATGATTAAAACAAGAAAATATTCGAAAGCCCCTGACTTAGAAATGATGGAAGATCCCTGGCGCATTTTTCGCATCATGGCGGAACTTGTGGACGGGTTTGAACAGCTCAAGGACATCGGGCCGGCTGTCAGTATTTTTGGCTCTTCACGCATCCATAACGCGCATTCTTATTATAATGCGGCTGAAAAAACATCCGAGCTCTTAGCCAAGGCAGGCTATGCCGTCATTACCGGCGGAGGCCCCAGCATCATGGAAGCAAGTAATAAGGGTGCTGCCAAGGCAGGCGGACAATCCATCGGGCTTAACATTGATCTGCCGACAGAACAAAAGCCCAATGCGTATATCAATCATCTGGTCAATTTTCATTATTTCTTTTGCCGTAAAGTTTGTTTTGTCAAATACGCCAAAGCATTTGTCATTTTTCCGGGAGGTTACGGGACCCTGGATGAATTATCGGAAAGCATTACCTTGATACAGACGGCACGTATGGATAAATTTCCGGTCATTCTTTATGGAAGCAAGTACTGGAAGGGGCTTTTAGATTGGCTCAAGGGCTCTGTACTCGAAGAAGGTTGTATCGACCCTAAAGATCTGGATATCATACAAACAGCTGATAAACCGGAAGATGTGGTTAAACTTATTAAGAAGTTCTACGCCAAGAAAAAGAAATAATTTATGGCTCCGATCGTAAAAGTCATCGTCATTCGCACCGCAGGTACAAACTGCAACGAAGAAACTGCGTTTGCCTTTAGCCGCATGGGGGCTTACGTTGATCAGGTGCACATCAATGTGTTGATATCCGGGGAGCGAAAGCTCAACGACTATCATATTTTGGCGTTGCCCGGCGGTTTTAGCTATGGGGATGATATAGCCTCCGGCCGTATCTTAGCCAATGAATTGCGTTTGAAATTAACAGAAGATATTAAAAAATTCATCCGTGATGGAAAATTAATTATCGGCATATGTAATGGGTTTCAGATTTTGGCCAAGGCCGGTATTTTGCCGGGTTTAGGTTGGAACATTGGACAGGAAGCAACTTTATTTTATAATGATTCTGCGAAATTCGAAGCCCGTTGGGTGCCTTTGAAAATAGAAAGCCGTTGCGTGTGGACTAAAGGAATGCCTCCCCAGATATATCTGCCGGTAGCTCACGGCGAGGGGAAATTCATTCCAAAGGATAAAAAAGTCATGGACGCGCTAGTTGCCAACGGCCAGATCGCCTTGCGTTATTGTTCCCCCGATGGCGGCAAGCCCGTATATCCGGACAATCCTAACGGTTCAACAGATGATATCGCCGGCATCTGTGATGTCACCGGACGGGTCCTTGGCCTAATGCCCCATCCGGAACGCCATTTTCTATTTGAACAACACCCTTTTTGGACAAGACTGACCAAAAAAAGCGACTATGGCGACGGAGCCAAAATATTCGAAAACGGAGTTAATTACGTTAAAGAAAATTTGTTAAAATAAATTATGGCACAAAAATTGACTTATAAAAAAGCAGGCGTGGATATTGCTAAGGCTAATCGGTTTGTGGATGCGATCAAGGCGATGTCGTCTGTGACAATGAATCGCGGGGTTGTTAACCGGCCGGGTTCGTTCGGGGCTTTATTTGATTTTAGTTTTTTGAAATATAAAAAACCGGTTTTGGTTTCTTCTACCGATGGGGTTGGAACAAAATTATTGGTGGCGAACCTGGCAGGCAAGCACGACACTGTTGGGATCGATCTGGTTGCCATGAACGTTAATGATGTTCTGTGCACAGGAGCAAGACCGTTGTTCTTTTTGGATTATATAGCCACGGGCCGGCTTAACCCTAAGATCATGAAAGATGTGATGAAAGGGATTGTCTCCGGATGCCGTCAGGCCGGATGTGCTTTGATCGGTGGGGAAACCGCGGAGATGCCGGATATGTATAAAGGCGAAGATTATGATTTAGCGGGATTTACCGTCGGTGTTGTGGAAGCCCAGGGCATTATTGACGGATCGGGGATCAAAGTCAATGATGTGCTCATAGGTTTGCCGTCGTCAGGGCTGCATTCTAACGGGTATTCCCTGGCCCGCAAGGCGTTGACTGTACAGGAACAAAAACTTTACGCGCAGATCCTGCTTAAGCCCACCTGCATTTATGTAAAGCCGGTATTGGCTTTGCTCGCAAAATTTCAAATCAAGGGCATGGCGCATATGACGGGTGGGGCTTGGTATGAAAAATTGACCAAGGTTGTGCCTCAAGGACTATGTTTTTCCGTCAATAAAGGTTCCTGGCCCATACCTCGAATATTTGAATTGATCCAGGATAAAGGGCACATCCCGGAACATGAGATGTACCGTACCTTTAACATGGGTATTGGGTTTGCTTTGGTGGTTTCCCCTAAAGATGTTGTCGGGGTGCAGTCCTTTTTACGTACGCATAAAGTAGAGTCGTTTGTTATTGGCGAGGTGGTAGAAGATCCTAAGCGTAAGGTAATTTTTAAATGAATATTTTAGTCATAGGTTCCGGTGGGCGGGAACATGCTTTGTGTTGGAAGATTAAGCAGTCTCCTAAGGTCAAGCAGCTTTATTGTGCGCCTGGCAACGGGGGGATTGCAGAAATTGCTCAGTGTGTCAGCATCGGCGTTGACGATGTGAACTTGCTTTTACAGTTTGCTCTGCAGAAAAAGATCGATCTGACCATTGTCGGCCCTGAAGCCTCCCTGGTTGCCGGAATTGTAGATGCTTTTGTAGCCAAAGGTTTAAAGATATTTGGACCTTCCAAAGCAGCGGCAGAACTTGAAGGCAGCAAGGTTTTTGCCAAAGAATTCATGCGTCGTCGCAATATCCCGTCAGCTGCATACAAAGTTTTTGATGATGCTGCCTTAGCGCTGGATTTCTTGCAGGAAGCCCAATTCCCTTTGGTGGTAAAAGCTGACGGGATCGCCGCCGGAAAAGGGGTTTATATTTGTGACAACCGGGCCCAGGCCAAAACAGCCATTGATGAAATCATGGTCCAGAAAATATTCGGAGTTGCAGGCGGCAGGGTAACCGTTGAAGAATGCCTGCAGGGCCCCGAGGTCTCGGTTTTAGCGATCTGCGATGGAAAACATTTTTTAGTTTTACCTACAGCCCAGGACCATAAGCGTATTTTTGACGATGATCTGGGGCCTAACACCGGCGGGATGGGGACATTTTCTCCCAGCCCATTGGTGCCTATCGATGTTTTAGATGCGATCATCAGCCGGATCATTGAACCGACCATCCGCGGCATGTACCAGGAAGGCAATCCCTTTAAAGGCATTCTTTTTGCCGGACTGATGTTAACGGCCGACGGGCCGAAATGCCTGGAGTTCAATGTGCGCTTTGGAGACCCTGAGACCCAAAGTATATTGCCGAGACTGCAAAGCGATATAGTGGACCTGTTTTTGGCAGCCTGTGATGGAAGGCTTAATGAAGTAAAAGTTAAATGGAATGACCCGCCCTGCGTGTGTGTTGTGATCGCTTCCGGCGGTTATCCCGGTAAATATCAAAATGGATTTGTCATTAAGGGTTTGGATGAGATCAAAGATCAAGACGTATTTGTTTTTCATGCCGGCACGAAGATCGACGGGGAGAACTTGCTCACCAATGGCGGCCGGGTTTTGGGGGTCAGCGCGGTAGGTAAAAGCTTTGAAGTAGCTGCCGCAAAAGCGTATAATGCCGTGAGTAAAATCAAGTTTGACCATATGTTTTTTCGCCGTGACATCGCGGCTAAAATAGGTAAAAAAATAGGGCAAGTTACCGATTAAATCTGCTTATGGGTGCCACTAAGGTCTTAAAAGTCAATTCAGCTTTACCGGAACCGGAAAAGATAGCTGAGGCCGCCCGCGTTGTGCGCCAGGGCGGGCTGGTTATTTTTCCGACGGAGACCGTTTACGGTATTGCTGCGGATTCCAATAATCCCAAGGCCATGGACCGCCTGCGTGAGGTCAAGCACCGTACGGATGGGAAACTTTTTTCAATTTTGGTGGCCCAGCGGGGGATCATTGAGAATTATTCGACATATATACATCCGAATTTATACAAGGTGATCGATAAGTATTGGCCCGGACCCTTGACAGTGATCGTGCCGGCCCGTCATGAAGGTGAAACGATCGGCATACGCATGCCGGACCATACCGTGGCTTTGCGTTTGGTAGAAGAAAGCGGATGCACCATCGCGGCCCCTTCGGCAAACTTGGAGGGCAAAAAACCTCCGACGAATTGCCAGGAAGCGTTGGAAGATCTGGACGGCCAGGTGGAACTGGCTTTGGACGGCGGTCCGGTTGATTTTGGTATTTCTTCGACGATCCTTGATTTTACACAGACGCACCCGACTGTCACGCGTGAGGGAGTCATCACCCAGCCGGATGTGGACCGTACCATCAGCAAGAAATGTGTTTTATTTGTATGCACGGGAAACAGCTGCCGTTCGGTGATGGCGGAATATCTGCTTAAAAGCAAATTGATCGCCCGTGAAGACGTGGAAGTCCATTCTGCGGGAACAAGTGTTTTTTTCAAGTCTTCGGCGAGCCAAGAGACCATCGCCGTTTTAAGAGAGCGCGGGATAAATCCTGCCGCGCATATTTCAAGGCCGTTGGGCAGTATTATGCTTAAAAAATCAGATCTGATCTTTGCCATGACACGTTCCCATCGCTCGCAGATCTTGGAACGTGTACCGTCGGTAGAAAAACGGGTTTATCTGTTAAAGGAATTCGGGAATACCCATCGGGGCTTTGAGGCAGAATTAGATGTGCCGGATCCCATCGGCCAGCCGCATGCAGCCTACCAGGAATGCCTGTTGACGATTGAAGAAGCGATTGAAAAGATCGAGAGGTTGCTTTGATGAAGGTTTTTATCGGATCGGACCACCGCGGGTTTCAATTAAAAAAGAACCTTGAGGTTACACTTAAAGCCCTGGGGCATGAAGTGATGGATATGGGCACACATACTGAAAATGTTGCTTGTGATTATCCTGAAATTGCCTATAAGGTGGCCCTGGAAGTTGTCCGGCATTCCGCCAGCAGGGGGATCCTTCTGTGTATGTCCGGTATAGGCCACTCCATTGCCGCCAATAAAGTGCCGGGGGTTTATGCGGCCTTGGTCTATAATAAGGAAGCAGCCGCCCTTTCCCGTCAACATAATGACAGCAATGTCCTGGTGCTGGGTTCAAAATTTGTGAATGAAGCAGACATGAAAGAAATAATTAAAATTTGGTTATCAACCGAATTTGAAGGCGGCCGGCATTTACGCCGCAAGGAACAAATTCAGGAAATAGAAAGGAAATTTTCGAAATGACTCATTTGAAGAAGGCTGATCCTCAAATTTATGAGGCCATACAGCATGAGCTTAAACGTCAGAAGAATAATCTTGAATTGATCGCTTCAGAAAATATCGTTTCCTCGGCGGTGTTAGAGGCTGCAGGAAGTGTTCTCACCAACAAGTATGCCGAAGGCTATCCTGCCGCACGTTGGTATAATGGCTGTGAATTTGTCGATGTAGTTGAAAGTTTAGCCATTGCACGCGCCAAAGAAATTTTTGGCGGGGACCATGTCAATGTCCAGGCGCATTCCGGTTCACAGGCGAATACAGCGGTGTATTTGTCAGTGCTAAAGCCCGGGGATACGGTCATGGGATTGGACCTGGCCTGTGGGGGGCATTTGACGCATGGCCTAAAGATCAATATTTCCGGCCGTCTCTATAATTTTATTTCCTACAAGGTAGATCAAAAAACAGAACTTATCGATATGAATGAAGTCGAGCGCCTGGCGTTGGAACATAAGCCCAAAATGATCGTTGCCGGCTATTCAGCGTATTCGCGGATTTTGGATTTTGAACGTTTCCGTGCCATAGCGGACAAGGTTGGCGCATACCTATTTGTGGACATGGCCCATTTTGCAGGACTTGTCGCTGCAGGGCTTCACCCCAACCCGGTGCCGTATTCTCATTTTGTCACCACTACGACACACAAGACCTTGCGCGGTCCCCGTGGAGGGATGATCATATGCAAAGCGGAATTTGCCAAGAAAATAGATAGCGCAATCTTTCCCGGGATTCAGGGCGGCCCCTTGATGCATATTATTGCAGCCAAGGCCGTAGCTTTTAAAGAAGCATTGTCTCCGGAATTCAAACAGTATCAGAAGCAGGTCATCGCCAATGCCAAGGCTTTTGCCGGCGCTTTGGGCTCAAAAGGTTTCCGTATCGTTACCGGTGGGACAGACAATCATTTGCTCATGGTGGACCTGCGTCCTAAGAAAATTACCGGCAAAGATGCGGCCACACTTTTAGACCGGGTACAGATCACCGTCAACAAAAACCTGATCCCGTTTGATCAGGAGTCTCCGACGGTAACAAGCGGTATCCGTGTCGGTACTCCGGCGGTGACCACCCGGGGCATGAAGGAAGCCCAGATGCTTGTCATTGCAGATTTGATCGATCGATGCGTGCTTAACCGGGACAAAGAAACGGAATTGGAAAAAGTCCGCTCTGAGGCTGAGCATATGGCCCAAGAATTCCCTATTTACGTGAATTAAAATTATGCGTTGTCCTTCCTGCGGCTATAAGGGTACGAACGTGATGGATTCTCGCTTGAACAGCGATGGGACATCCATCCGCCGTCGGCGTAAGTGTTCCAAGTGTGAAGAGCGCTTTACCACTTACGAATACATCGAAGAGGTGCCTTTGATGGTTGTCAAGCGCGATGGCCGCCGTCAGGCTTTTGACCGCACGCGTGTCTTGAACGGGCTGATCAAGGCCTGCGAGAAGAGGCCGGTCAGTGTTGAGAAGATCGAAGCCATGGTGGATGATATTGAACATACCATCCGCAAGAAATATGACAGGGAGATCAGTTCTAAGGACATTGGCGAAATGGTCATGACCCGCCTGTCCGTTTTAGATGAAGTGGCCTATGTTCGTTTCGCCTCTGTTTACCGTCAGTTCCGTGATGTTAATCAGTTCATGGATGAATTACAGATGATCTTGACCAAAAATAAAACCAAAAAGCTTAAAAAACAGAAGGGTCGAATATCTAAATGATACAAGTGGAATTATCCAGAATTATTATCGACGAGAAGCGCCAGGACCAGGTGATCGTGCTTAAGGAAAAAGAGGGGGAGCGTCAGATCCCCATCGTCATAGGTTTTATGGAAGCATCTTCCATTAAGATCAAGATTTCCGGCGTGGATGTGCCCAGGCCTATGACACATGATCTTTTAGTCAATGTGATGCAGGTTTTAGGCGGAAGCCTGGAGCGTGTGATCATTGATAAGCTCGTAAATAATACCTTCCATGCCAAACTGGAGATAAAATCCAAGGAGGGAGAGATCAAGACCATTGATTCCCGTCCATCTGACAGCATCGCCTTGGCCGTGCGTTTCAAAGCACCCATTTTTGTAGCCGATGAAGTCCTGCAAAAATCTTCGTTGCCTCAACCATAGTCGTTACAAGAAACTTTACGATGACCAAAAAATTGTGCCCATTGTCATTGTTCGATTTTTATCCCCCATTATCATTATTTTGTGACGCGCTTAAAGGAACCCGGCGCCGCGTATTCCTGGTAGGAGGCGCCATACGCGATTATTATCTTGACCGTCGAGGCAATGATTTTGACTTTGCCGTCGATCGTGGGGCCATTGACCTCTCCCGTCAATTGGCGCGCCGGCTTAAGGGGGCTTTTGTTTTACTTGATCGCGAGCATGGCAGTGCCCGTGTCGTCAAAAAACATAAAGGAGAGGTTTGGACCTTTGACCTGACCGATTGGCGGGGGACAAGCCGCCGCCAGGGCGGGGCAAGCATCCAAAAAGATCTGAGCTTGCGGGATTTTACTATCAATGCGCTGGCCGTGGATATTCTAGGAAAAGATAAAAACATTGAGAGCGTCCTGGAAGTCAACGGATCTCGACGGGATTTGAAAGCAGGGCGGGTCAGCATGGTGGGGCCTCACGTTTTTAAGGATGACCCTTTGAGGCTGTTGCGCGGCTTTACCCTGCAGGCAACCCTTGGTTTTAAAATGGATGCCAAGACCCGGGCTCAGATCAAAAAAGATGCCCATTTAATTTCCGCCGTGGCCGCGGAACGGATCCGTGAGGAGATCTTTAAGATTTTGGCCTCTAGCCAGGCGCATGAAACATTGTCCGGCATGGATAAGATCGGGCTTTTGCCCCGGGTGATGCCGCAAATATCGGTCATGTATGGTGTTCATCAAGGAGGCTACCATCATCTGGATGTTTGGCGGCATTCTTTAAAAGTCGTCTTTGAAATAGAAAAGATCATTGATGAGATGAAAAGCGATGAGCGCATGAGGGGCTATTTACAAGAGATCATCGGCGGGGTACACACCCGTGCGTCATTGATGAAAATGGCAGCTTTATTGCATGATATAGGAAAGCCGCAAACCCGTCGGCAAGAGGAAGCGCGCATGACTTTTCACGGTCATGAGCACACGGGGGAAGCGATCACCCGGCAAGTTGCCCGGCATTTGAAATTATCCGTGAAAGAACGTTTTTTCCTTGAAGATGCGGTACGGATGCATTTAAGACCGGGTTATCTATCCAATTTCAAACGTCCCAGTGAAAAGGCCATATTCCGCTATTTTCGTGATGCCAAGGATGAGGCGGTGAGTCTTGCGGTCTTGGCTTTGGCAGATCAGGCCGCCACCTGCGGTCCTTTGACGACTGCCGCAAAAGCCAAACATCATGCCGGGGTTTGTCACATGCTTATCGAGCGGTATTTTAAGCTCAAAGATCAAAAGCCCCCCAAGCGGCTGTTAACAGGGGATGATTTGATCAAGACATTAAAATTAAAACCTTCAGAGCTGTTCGGAAAAATCTTGGCCCAAGTTGAAGAATCCGCTGCTTTAGGTAAAATAAAAACAAAGAACGAAGCGTTGACCCTGGCTCGTCAAATGGTTAAAAAATAATGCGACTATTCAATCTTCCAGACGTTGTTTTTAGCATCAAGGGGAACGCCTCTGGATTCTTGAATGGGATCAGTTCCAATGCCTTAGATGCTCCGTTCAATGCTTTTTTAAATCAGCATGGGCGGATCATTGCGACTTTTCGTCAGCAAATAATCAGCGACGATGAATTTCTGATAAGCGTGTCCCCGGTGGCCGTGGATAATCTTTTAAAGCATCTGGAGCGTTATGCGAAATTAAGCAGGGTGAGCATGGCTCCCGGCACCCAAAGAATTTTCATTGATTTAGATACAACCCAAACCATATGGACCGCGGAAGATCATATCAACAGTATCAACGATGATGAATTTATTTTATTTCGTCTCGATCATCAGATCCCTTTGATGGGTGTGGATTATCAGGCGGATGAGTTTATCCTTAATGTGCATGAATACACGTATGTTTCCTATACCAAGGGTTGTTTCTTGGGTCAGGAGCCGGTGGCCAAGGTGCATAATCGCGCCCAGCCCAGCCGTCAGTTGATCGTCCAGTTTGAAGACCAGTGTTCCCCTGAGGATGCGGTAAAAATGACCTCAAAAATAGCAGACCCTGAAAGCGGACGCCTTAAAGGATTTATTTTCTCTCCCTTGCCTGCTAAGAGATAACCAAGTATAATTTATATCACATATGAGATTTTATAAATACATCTTTATATTGCCTTTTTTGTGCTGGGCTTTTGGCGTCCGGGCCCAGGACCAGGCTCCTGAGCAAATGCCGGTACCCGAGCAATGGCAATTAACCCTGGATGGGATCAAAAATAAAGCCCAGGGCTTGATGGTTGAGAATAATGGGCTGCAGGTGGAATACCGGCAGTTAAAGGAACAACTTCAGGTGTTATCGCAGTCGATCGCCGATCAGCAATATAAGAATGATCAGTTGAATCGTTTTATAAAAGAACGGCATGGCCAGACAGACCAGCAAGTGCGAATCGGGGAATTGACACAGATCATCAAGACAAAAAGGCCGCAGGCCAATGTCCTTGAGGGACAATTGAGGAATTTTGAAAGAAAACAGTCGGGCATGGACCGCAAGATCCAGCTGTTGAAGTATACGATTTCAGATATAGAACTTCATCAGCAGGCAGAAGAACAAAAGACCCCCCTTGTTCAAAAGACAGTTCAACCCCCGGCGGTTGATAGTCAGTTGACCCAACTACGCAAGGAGCTCGAAGATGAAAGCCGGCAAGAAGTGATCCTGGAAAATGAACTAAGGGATTTAAAGACCGGGGGACAAACACAAAATTTGAATGAAGATGCGATTGAGGCAGAGAATAAGCAGCTTGAGGCCCATTTGGATGTTTTGCGGATACAAAATTTGCAGCGTGAAAAAGAATCGTCGGATGCCATTCAGGCACAGGCTAATGCAGGTAAGTACGAAGAACTCAAAAAGCGAAAGAACCAGCTCGAAGCTGATATCAATGCCTATGAGTTGCGCCTGGATGAGTTAAAGGAAAACTCTTTGATGGCAATATCATGGCCACTCAAGAGAAAGAAACTGGTCCACGAAATGGTGCAGGCAGATGCCCGTAATAACCAGATGCGTGATAAGATCAAGGTGCTACGTGAGGATATTGATGTCCTGAAAGACCAGGTGGCCAAGTTAGAACGCCGGATAAATTTCATGAAGGGTCAAGCGATAAAGCAATAGGAGGCAGGTATGTCTAAAGTTAAACCAAGTTCTACTACGACGGTGCGCGCCCTGATCGAGGTTTCGATCACGCCTCAAAAAGACGTCGGGTTTGATAGCATCGCCGAGCGGATCTATAGTTATCCGCAGGTGAAAAGCTGTTATTTGCTTTCCGGCGGTTTTGATCTATTGGTGATCGTCGAGGGAGAAAGCATACAAACGGTGGCGGATTTTGTTGCTGCCAAACTTTCATCCATGGCCAATGTGCGCCAGACAGCCACGCATTTTTTATTACGTAAGTATAAAGAAGAGGGCCAGGTTTTCGTGCATCCTAAAAATGAACGCAGGCAGAATATTTCATATTAAGAAAGCGTTGTCATGAGAATTTCGAAACGTGTTGATGAATTAGCGCCCTCCGGTATCAGGGCTTTTTTTGATTTAGTGTTGGGAATGAAGGACGTTATCTCCTTAGGTGTGGGAGAACCGGATTTTGTCACCCCTTGGCACGTTCGTGCACGGGCCATTGAATCCCTCGAACAAGGATATACCTCATATACCTCCAATAAGGGCATGGCGGAGTTGCGCCGCGAGATCGCTCAGTTCTTAAAAAAGCGCTATAACATGGCTTATGATTTTGAAGAGGAGATCCTTGTTACCGTCGGTGTCAGTGAGGCCCTGGATCTGGTGATGCGGGCCATCCTTAATCCCGGTGAAAAGATCCTGGTGCCGGAGCCCTGCTATGTGGCCAACGGCCCGGTGGTGACATTAGCCGGCGGGGAGGCCGTATTCCTCAAAACTACCAAAGAAACCGGTTTTAAGGTAACGCCGCAACTGATCGATGAAGCCGCGGGGCCGGGTGTGCGAGGCATTTTGCTTAGTTACCCTTGTAATCCCACGGGCACTTCGTATACCAGAAAAGAATTGGAAGCCATTGCCAAGGTCATCAAGAAGCATGACATGCTGATCATTAGCGACGAGCTTTATGATGAGTTAACTTATGATTTTGAGCATACCCCGATGGCCACCTTGCCGCAGATGAAAGACCGGGTGATCTATCTTAATGGTTTTTCAAAAAGTTATGCCATGACGGGTTTTCGTGTCGGTTATGTCTGCGGGCCCGCGGACATTGTGGGGGCCATGACCAAGATCCATCAATATACGATGTTATGCGTTTCGATCACGAGCCAAATGGCGGCCATTGAGGCCTTAAAGAATTCAGCCCCGGATGTGCAGGCTATGAAAAAGGAATATGACCGCCGCCGTCGTTTTATCGTCGGTGCTTTAAATGATATCGGGTTGAGCTGCCATATGCCTCAAGGGGCCTTTTACGCTTTCCCTTCGATTAAGGTGTCAGGAGAGACTTCGATGGATTTTGCCAAGAATTTATTGTTGCAGCAAAAAGTGGCCCTGGTGCCGGGAGATGCTTTTGGTAAATGCTGTTCCGGGCACGTGCGGATATCATATGCTTCCAGTTATGATAATTTAAAGGAAGCTGTTGCCCGTATTGAAAAATATTTGAAGAAAAAATAGATTCTTTAGAAAGGATCATGCATGCGCAAAGAGCACGCGCCAAAGGTTTCACGAAAAAAAGAAGATGTCGATTTTGAGATCGCCTTTTACGAGAATATCCTCAAAGAGACGCCCAATTTTATTGAAGCGCTGGGAGCTATCGGGGATTTGTATACGAGGGCAGGCCTGTGGCAAAAAGGCCTGGACGTGGATTTAAAACTCTCCCGTCTAAGATCCGAGGATGCTGTGGTGTTCTATAATCTGGCCTGTTCGTATGCTTTACTGAATCAGACCCGCGCGGCTCTGGGGGCGTTGACCAAGGCCATTGATTTCGGGTATGATGATTTCGATCATTTAAAAGAGGACACTGATCTGGATAATTTGCTCAAAGACGAACATTTTCAGCAGTATATTAAACAATTTGAAAAAAAGAAAAAACCAACCAAGCAGGTATAGACCCCGTTGATATGAAAAATTATCGGCAAGAGCTTTGGTTCAACACAAAAACCCGTCGGGCGTATATTAATATTACCGACCAGGTGCAGGGAGCAATCGAGAAAAGCGGCATTCAAGAGGGGTTGTGCCTGGTCAATGCCATGCATATTTCTGCCAGTGTTTATATTAACGATGATGAAAGCGGGCTTTTGCAGGATTACGATAATTGGCTGGAAAAATTGGCGCCGTATGCGCCAGTGAGGCAATACCGGCATAATGATACAGGTGAAGATAACGCGGACGCTCATTTAAAGCGTCAGGTAATGGGCCGCGAGGTGGTTGTTGCCGTCACCAAGGGCAAATTGGACTTTGGCCCATGGGAGCAGATTTTTTACGGCGAATTCGACGGCCGTCGGAATAAGAGGGTGCTAGTTAAAATTATCGGAGAATAGTATGAGTTTAATTGTTTTGGGAACGGTCGCTTTGGACCATGTTAAAACCCCTTCCGGGGCTAAAAAAGATATGTTGGGCGGTTCTGCTGCGCATTTTGCCATGTCTGCCCGGCTTTTTACAGACGTGCATATGGCAGCGGTGGTAGGCAGGGACTTCCCTAAAAGGCATTTAGATTTTTTAAGGAGCAAGGGGATCGACCTCACATCACTAAAGATCAGTAATGGCAAAACTTTCCGCTGGAGAGGAGAATATCAAAAAGGGGACTTGAACACGGCGGTGACCCTGGCGACCCAACTGGGGGTTTTACAAACCTATGTCCCTGAATTGAAAGAACATCAAAAGAATCTTCCTAATATATTTCTGGCCAATTTTGATCCTGACCTTCAAATCCAACTTTTAAAGCTTTTGAAATCTCCCCGATTGATCGGTTTAGACAGCATGAACTTATGGATCACCACAAAACCAAAATCTTTACGCCGGTTGATGAAAATGGTACATTTATTCGTAGCCAATGACGGCGAGGCACGTGCTCTCACAGGAGAAAATAATTTGATCATGGCCGCCAAACGTCTTCGGGCGATGGGACCCCGGATGATCGTCATCAAAAAAGGCGAGCATGGCGTATTGTTTTACAGTGATCAGGTGATGTTTTCTTACCCCGCTTATCCGGTTGATAAAGTCGTTGATCCCACGGGTGCAGGCGATACCTTTGCCGGCGGACTGATGGGGTATTTGAGCCGGACCAACAAACTTGACGATAAAAGTTTGCGCAAGGCCCTGCTGTATGCCACGACGGTTGCTTCTTTTAATGTGCAAGGGTTTGGCATGGCCAAAACAGCGCCACTCACCATGCGCGAAGTCGAGGAGCGCATGAAGGTATTAGTCAAATTCTTTGCCCTGACATAAGGACTAGCCGTGAAAACAATCGGTTTCTGGGCGGCGGTTATCCTGCCCTTGTGGGATATCCCATTGATGGTACGCGTGATCAAAAGAAAATCTTCACAGGATATTTCTTTGGGCTGGATATTGGGTCTTTGGGGAAGTTCTGTTTTGATGGCCCCCAGCGCCTTTGTATCTGTTGATAGGACAGCCATTGGGTTTAATATTGTCAATGTCATCATGTTAACAGCGGTTTTGATCGTCGTTCTTAAATATCGTAGAGGTAATATATGAATATAGTACAGAATATCGGTTTGGTGGCGGCCATCGTGCTGCCATTATGGAATATTCCTTTGATCGTCAGAATTGTCCGTCGCCGTTGTTCGGCAGACATATCTATCAGTTGGGCGATGGGGGTGTGGATATGCTCAATTTTGATGGCCCCTTCAGGTTTTACATCTCATGATTTGGTTTGGCGTTGTTATAATATCGTTAACCTGGTTCTATTTACCGGAGTGGTGATCGCTGTTTGGAGGTATAGAAGCCGATGAAAGATAAAGAATTAAAAAGTGGCATGGTGGCCATTGTAGGCAGGCCCAATGTGGGCAAGTCCACCTTGCTCAATGCTGTTTTGGGGGAGAAAGTTTCCATTGTTTCTAACATACCGCAAACCACACGCCATCAGATCAGGGGGATCCATACTGACGAGCGCGGTCAGATCGTTTTTATTGATACCCCGGGCATTCACGTGGGCAAGGACAAGCTTGATAAATACATGAACAAGGCTTCATTCGGGAGCATCGATGGTGTTGATGCCGTCATTCATATGGTGGATGCGAGTGAAAAAACAGGTCTGGAAGAAAAACATGTGATCAGTCGTCTGAATAAGTGTGGTAAGCCTATTATTGTGTGTTTGAACAAGACGGATATAACCAAGGGTAAATTTGTCCCGGAGTATATCAAGCTTTGGGAAGAGATCCGTAAAGTGCCGATGACCGAGATGAAAGACTTGATTTTATTCCCGATTTCCGCGCTTAAAGGGACCAATGTAAAAAAATTAGTTGATCTTTTATTTGAACAAATGCCCCTAGGGCCTTTTCTTTATCCTATAGATGCTATCACCGATTTCCCCAAGCGCATGGCTATGGCGGACCTGATTCGGGAAAAATTATTCCTGTTGATGCGTGAAGAGATCCCCCACTCGATCGCGGTGATCATCGAGGGAGTACAACCCAAGAAGGGCAAGGTCTTGCATATCCGGGCGGCCATTCTCGTTGAGCGTGAATCCCAAAAAGAGATCGTCATCGGTAAGGCAGGGGCCATCTTAAAGCAGGTAGGTACCGAGGCGCGCCGTGATTTGGAAGAGTTGGTCGATAGCAAGGTGTTCCTTGAGCTTTTTGTGAAAACCTCGTCCAATTGGCGTGAGGATTATTCCACCCTTGAAGACATGGGATTCGTCTTTAGCGATCTATAAAATGCCTCCTCGAAAATCTTTAGATAACGAGCAGATCGCTCAAGTCATTAAATTCCTTAAAGTGGCGATGCGTGATTTGCCTGATCCTTCGGTGACCCTGGTCGGTAAAAAATTCAAAAGTCCGTTCTTGGTGCTTATTTCCTGTCTGTTGAGCTTGCGTACCCGCGATGAAACCACCTTACCCGCTTGTGAACGTTTATTTGCGCGTGCGGATACGATGCAGGGGATGCTCAAGATTTCAGTTACCGATCTTCAAAAATTGATCTATCCGGTCGGTTTTTATAAGACCAAGTCTTTGCGCATCCATGAGATTTGTTCGGATTTGATCCATCGCTTTGGGGCCCAAGTCCCCGATGATCTGGAGCTGTTATTGACGCTTAAAGGGGTGGGGCGTAAAACAGCGAATTTGGTTTTAACCGAAGGTTTTGGCAAGCAGGGGATTTGCGTGGACACCCATGTGCATCGCATTTCCAATCGTCTGGGGTATATCAAGACGAACTCCCCGGATGAAACAGAATTCGCTTTAAGAAAAAAATTGCCTAGAGAATATTGGATTGAATATAATGCCTTGCTTGTGACCTGGGGGCAGAATGTATGTAAACCCATTTCACCGTTATGTTCCACTTGTCCGGTCAAGAATATTTGTCAACGCCTGAAGGTCGGCATCAGCCGTTAAGAATACAATAATGAAACTATTCCTTTATTTTTCACAGATCATCGGTCTGGACATCTTTGACGCCAACGGGCAATGGGTCGGCCGGCTGCATGATATTGCCATGAATCCTTTGGGGGATATTTATCCCAAAGCCAGCGACCTGATTTTGCGACGGGGGACCTATACCCGGGAATACGCCAAAGTCAACTGGGAAGACATTGTCTATATCGAAGAAAATGTCCGTCTTAAGATCTTTGGCGATCGTCTCAAATTCTCTCCAGAATCACCTAAGGGGGACCTTACCCTTCGCCGTGATATTTTTGACCAGCAGGTGGTGGATACCGATGATCAGCGGGTTGTACGGGTCAATGATATCCATTTACTTCGTGTGGAGAACCAGCTTTATGCCGCCCACGTGGATGTTGGACTTCGGGCTATTTTCCGCCGATTAGGGTGGACATATGTTGTTGATTTTATCGTATCCCGTTTTAATTCTAAAGCCCCGTATTTGACCCATGAAGAATTGATCCCCTGGAAAGCCACCCATCTATTGCCGAAATTGGGGCGCATGAAGAGCGTGCTTAAACTGGATGTTGCCAAGAATAAATTGAACAGCATTCCATCAGCCGCCTTGGCTGATATTATTCAGGATCTGGATATTTTTGCCAGGGTATCGTTGTTTAAATCAATGGATGCCATTTTGCAAAACAAGGTTTTTACGGACATGACCTTGACCTATAAAGAGGAGCTCATAGATCAGTTAAGCGAGGATGAGGTGGCCAGTTTGATCACCAATATCCCGGCCGATGAGGCGACAGATTTACTAATGAAATTGCCGCGGGAAAAAACACATCATTTGATGGGACTTTTGGGTTCGGAAACCAATAAAAAATTGCGTAAACTTTTAAGTTTTGCCAAGAATTCCGCCGGAGGCCTTATGACAACGGAATATCTTTACTTAAAGCCTGATGCCACTGTAGCTGAGGGCTTGCAGAAAATCAAAGATAATGCCAATTTCCCCGGCAGCATATTCTTCCTTTATATTGTTGATGATGCGCATAAATTCTTAGGGACGGCTTCTTTACGGCAATTCATTAATGACGATCCTGGGAAGTTGCTTATTAATATATGTTCTCCGGAAAATATTCACGTGTATACCGATGATAGCATGGAAGAAGTTGCCTTGCTTTTGGAGCAATATAAATCGTCATCCATCCCGGTGCTCAATCAACAGGGCATCATGCAAGGGGTCATTACTGTCGACGACGTAATGGAAGAATTAATTTCCCTGGTATGGCATAAATATAAAGAGAAATTATGAGTTTCTGGAAAAAAGCTAAAGACAACACGTTTTTCAAGAATGCCTTGATATTCCTGGCCATGTTAGGCCCGGGGGTTATCACTGGCAGTGTGGACAATGATGCCGGCGGTATCACCACCTATTCGGTGGCCGCAGCCACCTATGGTTACCCTATTATGTGGACGCTTCTGCCGTCCTTTATAGTTTTGCTGGTGGTACAGGAAATGAATATGCGCATGGGGGCTTGCACGGGAAAGGGATTGGCAGATTTGATCCGGGAGAGTTTTGGGATTAAGGTTACTTTTTGGATATTTTTAGGTTTGCTCGTTGCAGATATCGGTAACACGGCCACTGAATTTGCCGGGGTGGCGGGCAGTATGGATATTTTTGGAATCAGTAAATATATATCAGTACCGTTGACCGCAGGAGCGGTATGGATACTGGTGACTAAGGGTAATTATAAGATTTCGGAGCGTATCTTTTTAATGTTTAGTGTTGCTCTTTTGTCCTATGTGGTTTCAGCCGTAGCAGCCAAGCCCGACTGGAGTCAGGTGGCTCTTTGTGTGATCAAGCCTCAAATTCAGTACAATAAAGATTATTTGATCATGGTGCTTGGCATCGTCGGAACAACGATTGCTCCCTGGATGCAGTTTTATATGCAGTCAGCAGTCATTGAAAAGGGAACGACCATGGAGGATTATAAGCTTGCTTTGGCGGATGTAGTTATCGGATGTGTGGCAACGGTGACAGTGGCTATTTTTATAATGGTTGCCTGTGCGGCTACCCTGCATGTGAATAATGTGACGATCAATGAAGCCAAGGACGCGGCGCTGGCTCTTAAGCCCTTTGCCGGAGCCATGGCTTCTGCGGTCTTTGCCTTTGGACTTTTTGTGGCCTCCATATTTTCCGCAACTATCCTGCCCTTGGCCACTTCTTTTTATATTTGTGAGGCGTTTGGTTTTAATGCAGGCATAGATAAACGCGTTGAGGAAGCTCCGCAATTTTATACGCTATTTGCGTCAATTCTGATCATCGCCTGCGTGATCATTTTGATCCCCCATGCTCCTTTGATCGCGATCACCTTATGGACCCAGGATATCAATGCCATGCTTCTGCCGGTGGTCTTGATCTCGATGCAGTTGATGGTCAACAATCCGGAAATCATGGGAGAGCATGTTAATAATAAACTTCAAAATATCATCGGCTGGTCTACCACTGTTATTCTGATCACTATGACCGCATTGCTCATGATCCTTCCCGCCCTGGATCTCTTCAAAGCCCATTAAAGAGGGGACACTTTAAATTGCCCCCTCTTTAAATTAGATTTGAAGATTTTTATGGTATTTTGGCGTATTTTTGATAAATTGTAGGCCGAATTTCTAATATAGATATTAAGGAAACGGCGAGCAACTGCGAGTGTCGGTCAATACGACCACATATCCTGGATTCATTTGAAAAGATATTCATGGAAGGCCGAAAATATTTTAAAAGTTATGTTTATTAAAGGTAAAAATGGGTAAAATAGTAGGGATTACATATGATTTAAAGAGTGACTGGCAGGGGTCTCACGATGATCCTATTGATGCGGCCGCTGAGCTTGATGGGCATAAGACCATTGAATGTCTTAAGGCGGCTCTTGAATCAGCCGGGCATAAGGTCCTCTTAATTGGCGGCGCTCGCCAATTGATCAGTGGTGTAGCCAACAATGATCTGAAGATAGATATTGTTTTTAATATTTCCGAAGGGTTTAAGGGTCGTAACCGTGAGTCTCAAGTGCCGGCCCTTTTAGATCTATACAATATTCCTTTTGTCGGTGCTGATGCGCTGACCTTGGGAGTCACATTAGACAAAGTGGTAGCAAAAAAATGTTTTATCGCGGATAGTATTCCGACAGCGCGTTATTTCAAGGCGAACAGCACCGATAACTTGAAAGAGCTTAACACCATTGGTTTCCCTTTGTTCGTCAAGACCCTTCATGAGGGGACGTCTAAAGGGATCACCCAAAAATCGAGGGTAGAAAGTCCTATAGAATTAGCCCAACAAGTTGAGCACATTAATCGTAATTATAAGCAACCGGCTTTGGTTGAGGAATTCATTAAAGGCACGGAATTTACGGTGGCTGTTATTGGCAATAATCCGCCGGTAGCGATGCCGGTGGTGCAATACGCGATTGCAGGTAAGACTACACTCGGCAACGAATTTTATTCTTATCGTCACGTCGCCGAAAAGTTAGTGGAACATATTTGCCCGGCACCTATTGACGAAAAGACCTCGAGGGGTCTCCAGGATTTGGCAGTACGTGCGTACAATTCGGTTGATTGCCGTGATTTCGGGCGGGTTGATTTTCGCGTGGATGAAAAGGGTAACCCGTATGTTTTGGAAATCAATCCTTTGCCGAATTTAAGTCCTGACGATGTGTTTGTGCTTTTTGGCAAGGTTAAAGGGATGTCGTATAATCAGATCATCAATAAAATCATGGATGAAGCCCTGATACGCGTAGGGCTAACACAGGAGGTTGTATACAAAAAATGAGCCCTGTTACGGTTATCAATGATGAAACAATCGCATCTTCTGTTGGTCCTAATATCCCGTTATCTCCTCAAGAAGAACGCATTATCAAACTTTTTCCGGGAGCGACTTTAGCTGACTGGGAAGATTGGCGTTGGCAGATCAGAAATCGTTTTCGTACCCTTGATCAAATCAGCAAGATCATGACATTAACGCCGCACGAAGAGCGCGGTGTCAAGGGAGCAGGGGACAAACTGACCATGTCCATTCCCCCTTATTTTGCTGCCTTGATCGATGAGAATGATCCGGGATGTCCTATTCGCTTGCAATCAGTTCCTTTGGATTATGAATTTGAAACTGCTCCCGAAGAAATGCTTGACCCTTGCGGTGAGGACAAGAACTCCGAAGTGCATGGCCTGGTGCACCGCTATCCGGACCGTGTGCTTTTTTTGGTCAATGAGATGTGCGCCATGTACTGCCGTTATTGCACGCGCTCACGTATGGTTGGCGACGGCAACCACACTCTTAATACCGCAACTTATGACGCGGCTCTCAATTATATTCGCGAGCATAAAGAAATCCGTGATGTCTTGATCTCCGGCGGTGATCCACTGACCCTGGGCGACCGCATGTTGGAATATTTGATCTCTTCTGTTAAGGCGATCCCGCATGTGGAGTTTGTGCGCATTGGGACCCGTGTTCCGGTGACCTTGCCTCAGCGTATTACACCGGAGTTGATCGCCATGTTCAAGAAATACTCACCCCTTTGGATGAGCGTTCATTTTAATCATGCGAAGGAAATAACCCCGCGCGTCAAGCACGCCTTTAATATGATCGCAGATGCCGGCATTCCCATGGGCTCTCAAACGGTGCTTTTGCGGGGCGTAAATGATTCACCCGCTGTCATGAAAAAGCTTTTTCATGAGCTTTTAAAGATCCGTGTGCGGCCCTATTACATTTACCAATGCGATCCTATTGTAGGTTCCACTCATTTCCGTACCACTGTTGCGACAGGCATTAATATCATCCAACATTTGCGCGGGCATACCACCGGCTACGCGGTGCCGACCTATGTGATAGATGGCCCCGGAGGCGGCGGGAAGATCCCCATCAGCCCGGACTATATTGTTTCCAAGGAAAATGGCCGGTATACGCTGCGCAATTTCGCGGGAGAATTATATACCTACATCGATCCTACCTATTAGAGCATTGTCTGCCCTGACGGTTAGAGGGCGATCATTATTGATTTCATTGGCTTTTTTATGCCCATGCGTTACAAGTATGGCACAGGACACGGATTCCGATAGAACAGCTTCTATCAATTCTACTTTAAATTATTTCGAAGAAAATCCGGTCGTAACGGTTTCAAACTCTTCGGACCAAACAAATCCGCCTCCATCAACCTCTACGAATCTGTCACCATCGGTTTTGACAGCGCCGCCTTCAACAGCTCCAACAGTTGTGCCTTCACCGAATACAACAGCCCCTTCGATCTCTACCGGCGATATCTTCAAGATCAGCGGGGAAGTGCGCGCGGCCATGGGGGTCAACGCCGACGGCAATGCGATATTCTCCGAGGCTAACGCGAATTTAAACGAGAGGAATTGGCGGGTGCTTTCTTCATCAGGGTTAAACAATAATATCAATACCTATGATCCCGCGATCTATTCTCAATTGAAGGTAGTGATGGATGCTTCTGTCGCGGCTTCAGTGGTGTCATTGCATTTAAACCTGGTTGCAGATCCCTGGAGTTATACGGGAAAAAGTAATGCTATGACTGTTACCGGCGAGGGAGGGGACACGGCCAGGGTGCAGTATCTTGCCTGGGGGAGTACTGATTATACGATCAATCAAATTGTCAACACTCTTCAAAATGGGGATTCCATTGCCTTGCCTGAAATAAAGATCAAGAACGGCGTGGTGCCGGCGACCACCGTAGGGTCTGCCTATACCAACATCTTCAATGTCCCTGCCGCGAAAATAGATTATACCTTCTTCCCTGTCAGGGAAGCGTGGGTTGATCTCAAACCAGACGATGATTTCAAACTGCGTATTTTTCCGATGGGCTACGAAGACCAGGCCATGACGACAAACGACCCGTTAAGGCTTTCCAATAGTACGGAATGGTGGGCCGAAAGCCCGTGGATCGACGGCTGGCAGCAGGGCAATCTTAATGCTGGAGCAAACCCCGTGAGCTTTACTCAAGGCATGTGGGACAAAAGCCTGTCATTTTTCACCAAGGACAGTTCCGGCCAGCGCCTGACTGCCTTGCGCGGCGTTTCTTTGTCTTATAAGAATGACAGTGAAAATGAGACAGACTTGAATGCCGAAATCGCCACCCCTAAAACCCTTTGGCAGGATTACAGCGATATCAATACCGTGCCGGGCAGCATACGGTTACAACAATTCTTAGGCAATTTATTTTATGTTGGTGCGACGGGCAACATGCATTTGGGTTACACCACGGATGAAAATCTGGATGCTGAGAATTATGTTGAAGCGGCGGATACGGGTGTGGTACCGTTTTCATGGCTTAAGGTCAACGGAGAGGTAGCAAGGTCCCAAAGCATTTATGATATAACTTCCCCTGAATATGAGAGCAGATATAACGGGAACGCATATTATGGGGCACTTTCCGTCGCTTCTCCAACCGGCCAGAACCTGCTTAAGACGGATTATTACGGCATGCATGCTGATGATAAGTCGGAAAATTTCTTTAAGAGCATTGTTTATTTTGCCAGGATGGATGATAGTTTTGAGTCGAGCCTGTCGGATTATAACGGGACCAGCGGGGATGCTTACTGGGGCGATGACTTGACTTTCTATCCTTCCCTGTACCGTTATCTGCCGGGAGTTTCGCCCAGTATGTCTCATTATGATCTGGAACCATTTAGTATCGGTGATGGTATGGATTACGGCCATTCAGTGATCAGTTGGCGGGCTGATGAGGACTTGTTGGGAGGAAAACTCCAGGCCCTTGAAGATGTGCGGCATGTGACCAACAATGATGATCAGAATATTGAGAATGTTTATAGGGCCGGGGCGACATATCAAGCCACCGATAAGCTCACCACCAAGGCCCTGTTTGTGTATGATGCACTGCCTAAGACGACGGCCGGGGTGGATCCTTTTTTGACGGTGGATAATACGGCTGATACGAGTTTACAAAATGACGCGATCCAAGGAGGCAAAGATCCCAGCCTGAAAACAGGTTCCTTGGGAGCGCGTTATCAATTGACTGATTGGGCGGCACTCAACGGCGTTTGGGACTATACCAATGATACGTATTTAAATACGGATGATTTCCCCCAAGGGGATTTGAACAGTACTTATTTAACAACGAATAACCGCAACGGCCTGATCTACGAGGAAGTAGCCCCATTTTTGTACGATCAAAGTTATTTTGAGCAGGCGCCATACCCCTATCATAATATTTTTAAGGCCGGCCTGGAGGTGGATCCCACTGCGCAATGGCATATTTATACGGATTACACCCGTAATCCCAATAAATTCGCGGGTAATATAGATGATAATATGAACCATTACGGTCTTGAGACCAGTTATGTGCCCAATCCCAAGATAGGGTTTTTCGCGCGCTATACCTTGTCCGATGGCTATGATATCAGCCGTTTGGTCAACGACAGTGAGCTGGCTTTCAGGTATTATAATAATTTATTTTTTGAAATGCGCATGATCTTGCCTAAGGACGTGAGGATGTCCCTCCAATATGGGGTGGGTCCAGCGTACAATGTGCAGACTTCTGCAACCGATCCGCAGCTGACCTATTATTCCACCACTGTGCTTCAGACCCAGCATATTGTCAGGATCGTCTTTGATAAAAAATTCTAGACAATAGCCCAACATGTACTATAATACGAAGCTTCCAATCAATTAAACTACTAAGGGATGGTGATTCGTAATGTTAGAAGTTAAAGTCAATGATAAGAACAGTTTTGAAAAGGCGATGCGTTTATTTAAAAAACAATGCCAAAAAGACGGTTTTTTAGTCGAGCTTAAAGAGCGCCGTTTTTATTGCAAGCCTTCCGAACGTAAACGTAAAAAAGGCAAGAGATAAGTCGTTTTATCAGCTTTTAATGATTTATAAGACACCGCTCGCGGTGTCTTGCTTATTTTATTATGATCAAAGTCAAACGCGCATTAATTTCAGTTTCAGACAAGACCGGTTTGGTGGAATTCGCCAAAGGCCTGCAGAATTTGGGTGTAGAGATCATCTCCACTGGCGGCACAGCGGAGCTTTTGCGTTCAGCCAAGCTTACGGTCAAGGAAGTTTCTGAGTATACCGGTTTTCCTGAAATGTTAAACGGCCGTGTTAAGACCCTGCATCCTAAGATCCATGGCGGTCTTTTGGCCGTGCGCGATAATCCCGAACACATGAAGCAAATCGCTACCCATGGTATTGGCCTTATTGATATGGTGGTCGTCAATCTTTATCCCTTCGAGAAAACAATTCAGAAAAAGAATATATCCCTGGAAGAAGCGATCGAGAATATTGATATCGGCGGGCCTTCCATGCTGCGTTCCGCAGCCAAGAATTATAAAAGTGTGGCTGTGATCTGCAATGCGGAGCGCTACAGCGAAGTGCTTAATGAGCTCAATAATAACGGCGGTATTTTGTCAGACAAGGTATTGACCAATTTGGCCATTGAAGTTTTTGAACGCACTTCCAGCTATGATGCTGCTATTTATGAATTTTTGAAGAATCGTTTTAAGGCAGATAATTCATTTTCTTCTTTTCCCAAAGAGTTCTCCTTTTCATTTAAAAAATTACAGGATCTGCGTTACGGCGAAAATCCGCACCAGGCAGCGGCTTTTTATAAGGACAGCGCCCCACAACTTCAGGGCCTGGCAGGCCTTCAACAATTGCAAGGCAAGGAATTATCGTTTAACAATATCCTTGATTTAAATGTCGCGGTAGATGTCGTCCGTGAATTTGATCAACCGTCAGCGGTTATTATTAAGCATAATAATCCCTGCGGCATTGCTCAGGATAAAACCCTGGACAAGGCGTATATTAAGGCGTATCAATGCGATGCACTTTCCGCCTTCGGAGGGATTATTGGATTTAATCGTCCCGTGGACGCAAAAACAGCGGCCGCTATCATCAAGGGCGGTTTTGTGGAATGCATTATTGCTCCGGGCTTTAGCGAGGAAGCTAAAACCCTTTTTTCAGTTAAGAAAAATGTGCGTTTACTCGTCTTGGATGTGTATGCTGTCAATCAGGAGCGTTATGATTTTAAGAAGGTGTCCGGCGGGCTTTTGTTGCAGGAAAAGGATGTCCGCGTTTTAAAGCCGGAAGAATTAAAAATAGCCGGTAAAGTCAAGCCTACTAAAGCACAGATGGATGCTATGATCTTTGGCTGGAAATTGATCAAACATGTTAAAAGCAACGCCATTGCCTTGGTCAAAGGGACGCAGACCATCGGCATAGGCGGCGGCCAAACCAGCCGTGTCGATTCTGCGATCCATGCTATCCGTCGGGCAGGCGCCTTGGCCCGCGGGAGTGTTTTAATATCTGATGCGTTCTTACCCATGCCTGATACCGTTACCAATGCGGCCCGTGCCGGAGTCAAGGCCATAATCCAGACCGGCGGCTCCATCAATGACGAAGCCGTTATTAAAGAAGCCGACAAGAAAAAGATAGCCATGGTATTTACAGGCATCCGGCACTTTAAGCATTGAGCAACATTATTCCTTTGGGGGGCAAGATCACATGAATCCCTCGGAAGTCCATCCTTATTTAAACTCCTTTCTTAATTTTGAATCCCTGCTGCAAAAACTGCGGCCTGAGGACTTTCACCTTCACCGTATTCAGAAATTCCTGGATTTAGCGGGTAATCCGGCCAAAAATCTAAAAATTGTCCATGTCGCAGGTACTAAAGGTAAGGGATCGACCTGTGCATTCTTAGCCGGCATTTTGCAGGAGGCCGGCTACACGGTCGGATTGTATACCTCTCCTCATTTACATAAGGTCAACGAGCGGATCCGCATTTTAAACTCAGACAATCTTCATTCTAAAGAAGAATTCAGCGGAGCTATCAGCGACGATGATCTTGCAAGTATATTGACATTGTTGCGCCCTGTTGCTGCGGCTATTCAAAATCAAGGTAACATTCTTACTTATTTTGAAGTCCTGACCGTTGCTGCGGTGAGCTATTTTGCAAAAGCCCAAGCAGACATCGTCATTTTAGAAACCGGTTTGGGCGGCCGTCTGGACGCGACCAATGCTGTGGATTCTTTGATTGCTGTCATTACTCCGGTGAGCCTGGACCATACGCGTATCCTGGGCACCACTTTAAGTAATATTGCATCGGAAAAGGCGGGCATAATTAAAGATACCCATCAGAAAATCGTGATCGCTCCCCAAGAACCGGAAGCTATGGATATTATACTTAACCGTTGCAAGGAATTTGGCGTTCAATATGTAATGGTCGATGGGAGAAAGCAGGAAAATTTAAAGATTGGTCTAAAGGGAAAACATCAAATGATCAATGCTGCCACGGCTGTTGAAGTGACGGGCATATTAAGAACGAACGGATTCAAGATCAGTGATGAAAACATTGCTGAAGGATTAATGAATGTCCATTGGCCCGGCCGTTTTGAATTGTTGCAGAAAAAACCGGACCTGATCGTTGATTGTGCGCACAATGAAGCCTCCGCCGAGGCGCTGTCTAAGACCTTGCAAGAGGAGTATCCTGACCGGCGAGTGATCCTGGTCCTGGGTGTTTCGACAGATAAGGACATCGCTGCCATTTGCAGGCATTTAAAAAGTAACGCGAAGCATGTTATCTTGACAAAGGCCAATCATCCCCGGGCCTATATTTTTAAACAAGCAGATGCTAAGAATTATTTTGGCGATACACCATTTGAGATCAGAGAAAATTTACCCCAGGCTTTAGAGAAAGCTTTCCAAATCGCCGCTCCCCAAGATGTGATCGTAGTGACAGGTTCTATTTTTATAGTGGCAGAGGCTATGAAATATGTATCAGTATAAAGGTCTAGAGGATACAATAGCAGCAATAGCCACTCCGGCGGGACAAGGGGGGATCGGGATCGTGCGCATCAGCGGCAAAGAAGCTGTTATGGTGGCGGATAAGGTCCTTCGCCTTCAGGGCAACAGATCATTAGCCCAGTGCAAAAGTCATACAGTGCAGTATGGCTGGGTCATCAATGCTCAGGATGGAGATATCATTGATGAGGTCCTGGTCGTGCTGATGCGCGCCCCTAAAAGCTATACGGCCGAAGATATCGTTGAAATTAATTGTCATGGCGGCATGACTGTTTTGCGTGGTGTCCTTCAAGCGGTATTGAACGCAGGTGCGCGCGTGGCCGCTCCTGGAGAATTCACTAAACGCGCATTTCTTCATGGCCGCATGGATCTAACTCAGGCTGAGGCAGTGATCGATATTATTCATGCCAAGACCGAAATATTTTTGCGTCAGAGTCAGCATCAATTAAAAGGGGAATTATCAATACAGCTTGAATTGATGCGTGATGAGTTGATAAAAATCTATACGATGCTTGAAGCCTTGATTAATTTTCCGGAGGACGATCTTGAGGCACAAGGGCGCCAGCAGATATTGAGCCGGATAGAAGCCCAAGCAAAAGGAGTAGGGAAACTTTTGGAATCTTCCGCCAATGGCCGCATCCTTAAAGAAGGCATACGCATTGTCATATGCGGCAAGCCTAATGTGGGCAAGTCTTCCTTGCTTAATGCCCTGCTTAAAGAGCAAAGGGCCATTGTCACCGATATTGCCGGTACTACGCGTGATGTGCTGGAAGAATCCGCGCAAATTAAAGGGATACCTATTTCATTGGTTGATACCGCCGGTATCCTGGAACCAAGGGATTTGATCGAAAAAGAAGCGGTCAAGCGTAGCCATCTTTATATCAAAAGTGCTGATTTAGTTCTCCTGGTTTTAGATCATAGCCGCCCTATAGAAGAGCAGGACATTATATTGATGGAACAATTAAAAGCGGCCTTGGTCCTGGTGGTGATCAATAAAATGGATTTAGAGGCCAAACTAGACTCAACAGTTCCCCAGGGAGTATTTGGTCCTGAATATGTGGTCAAAATCTCAGCGCTTGAGACCCGATCTATTCAAGAGCTGGAGGCAAGGATCGTTGACGTTATCTGCCAGGGAAAGAACATGGATTCTCATGGCATCCTTATTAGCAATGTCCGTCACATCAAAGCATTAGAGGCTGCTCAAGAAAACCTGCAAGCCGCCCATCGTTTGATGCTTGAAAATACATCCTTTGAATTTATTTCTGAAGAACTTAAAGCCGCGGTCAATCAACTAGACGCCATCACCGGTCGTAATATCGACGAAGACCTCCTGGACCGCATCTTTTCCGAATTTTGTATTGGCAAGTAAAAAACAGGGACACATTGACTTATTCTAAGAATACGTCTAAAAATAAGTCAATGTGTCCCGGTTTTTTCTTAAGGATTTTTGATTATTTGTTGCGATTTAGATGTTTGGGCTCGGTAGAGGGCAAATATTTTTTTCATTGTTTCGGGGTCATTCATGATCTGCTGGGTCAAAGCCATCATTTTGGGATTGCTCATTAATTTGCCGAAATCACGGGCGTTAATTTCATTTTGGATATCGGGATCCTGAAGTACTTTTTGGAAACGGGGGTCATCAGCCAGCGATTTTGCATCAGCGCTGGCAACAATATTTTGAGAGGGAGTGTTATTTTGTTTTGAAGCAGTAAAGAATTTTTCTTCTAAAGGTTTAGCGATAAAGTAATAAGATGCTGATTTTGTCACATCATTGCGTATGATTGTTAATTTTTCTCCCAGAGGGGGCAACACAGCAAGTAGTATTAATGTAAGGATAATAAATACCCAGCCCCAGATCATGGTTAAGATTGCTCCAGCCAGGCCGCTTAAAAGATTTGGCTTTATGTCTGTATTGGTGGCTTTTGCCCATGTTTTAAGTAAAAATTTTAAAAGAAGATGTAGGCCCAGAGGCCCGATTAATCCAATAAGTAAACTGATGAAGATATCCTTAGTGTTTTGGTAATAAATAATACTGAGGATAGTGGCGACTATAATAGAGAAGGGCCCCATTAAGGAATTCATAAATCCGCGTGAGGCACCGCGAAGCAGGAAATAAATGCTTAAGAAGAATGTGATAAAATCTGTGACAGTCATTTAATGTTCTGCTAAAAAGCGTAACTTAGCGAGGAAATAGATAATAAGGAATGCACAGTAAACTAGAGGAACAATAAAGCAGGCCTTAATGATCCAGGGAAAGGTTAATTTAAGTTTAGATTTAGCCAGTTTTTCTTTGATCTTTGAGTATTCTTCTAAGGTAAGTTGTTTAGCTTTTTTGGAAACGGGTGTATTATTTTTCATCTTGTTGGTAGTATATCATTAGCGTAAAATGGTCGCAATGAAAATGGTCGATTTTATTTAATGAGAAGGGGAAAAACAACACTTTGATTTTAATTATTTATAAATTTTTAATTAAGATTTATAATATCAACACAAGTATAGTGGCATCAACATGTTAAGGCTATTTAAAAATATTCTATTTAGAGTTGCATTTTGACAAATATGTTTTAAACTATAAGTAAGAAAGCGCTTTCAGCAAGTTGTCCCATCAATCATCATAAAAATTAAGGTCTGTGTATGAGTCCTGCTAGTAATCAACGTTCAGAAGCTCGATATAATTGTCTTGTCCCTGTAGAAGGTAAAGAAGGTTCTCAGTTTGATCAAACGAGGACAATGGATATTAGCAGGCATGGGATCGGTTTTCTTTCTACACATTCAGTGGGGATCAATCAGAAAATAGCGCTCGAGATCGTCCTTAAACCAAACACAGAACCAGTTATGGTTATTGGGGTTGTGAAATGGGTACGCAAACTTGGTGTCTCTGATCAGTATCGGGTTGGCATGGTGTTTTCAGAAGTTATTTCAGGTTCTTCCACCCGTCTGGATAAATATTTAAGTTCAAAACGTTGGGAATAATAGCATTCGATCACTGGAGATCAGGTATGCTAACAACCCCACAGACGACAGATGAGCGAAGAGTGTTTGAACGGTTTTCAGCTCGTTTTCCGGTAAAATTTAAAGATGCGCGCGAAGATTACGGGAGCGAAGTTTTTTTACGGGATGCTTCCGCCCAAGGTGTTCGTATTTTGACTAAGGAACGTTTTTTTCTTGACGATAAGCTTGCCCTGGAAGTTGAATTACCGGATGGCGGGGAGCCGATGGTTCTAAACGGCCATGTGGTTTGGGTAAAGTTCGTAAATTTATCTTTGTGGGATATTGGAGTTCAATTTTCTGAAGTGAATTTTCTAAAAATGCAACGTCTTTTTAAACTCACCGAAAACATCGCCTTGTAAATACCAGCCGTTTTATGCCCCCAGATTCATTTTATAAATATTTGCCTGACAGAGTAAGTTTTACTTCAAAGCAAGCGACTGCCATAAAAACCATCTATGCGCCTTTATGCGGTAGCAATGCCTTGAGTATCAAGTCCGCCATCACCCCCTTTTTAAGCGGGGATATTAAAATTGATAAATTTCATTACTTGACCAAACCTGCCTCCCGCGAAGATTTACGCGAGCCCCTGCGCGATTTTTTTGTTTTTATCAAAGGCAAAGGAGTATACAGTTTGTCACAGGAGTCTTCAGCTGATTCAGCCTCCGTTGAAATCGGACCTTTGTGGCATAAGCTCACCCGTACGCATAATTCGGCAGGAATAGAAATGAGCGCCATCAATTTCGTTCCTGTTACCGGCGAAAACATTGAGCTGATGCAGGTGACGGTCAAAAATATTTCAAAAAAAGACATTCGATTTACACCGACGAGTACGGCGGCATTGTTCGGCCGTTCCTTAGCCAACAAACATGATCATGAACATGTGACGGCCCTTTTAAATCGGGCTAAGCAAACGCCCCAGGGGGTGCTTCTGCAGGCAACCATGGCCTTTAATGAGGAAGGTCATAAAGAAAACGGTTCTGTTTATTTTGTGTACGGATGCCGGGATAAATCAAGCGGTATCATCGGTTCTTTTCCGACGGTAGATTGTTTTTACGGTGATGGCGGATCGATGCAAAGGCCGCAGGCGGTTTTTGAAAACCATAAACCGGGGAAGCTTGAAAACTCAGCGCTCAACGGCAAAGAAGTAGTGGGGGCTTTGCGTTTTAAGGACACTGTTCTCAAACCGGGGAAGAGTCAATCATTTATTGTAGCAATAGGCATAGCTGACGACGAAGTAAAGTCCCGGGATGCCTTTAAACATTTTAATTCCAAAGATAAATTTATTAAAAGTCTTGAGGCCAATAAAGAATATTGGTCAGATAAGATATCTTCCATAGTTTTTAGTACAAGGGATGAGAATTATAATTCGTGGATGCGATGGGTCACCCTGCAGCCTGTTTTACGCCGTATTTTCGGCTGTTCATTCTTGCCCGACCATGATTATGGCAAGGGGGGACGCGGTTGGAGAGATATTTGGCAGGATTTATTGTCGCTGATCCTCATTGAACCTCATCTGGTGCGTCAGGATTTGATCAATAACTGTGCCGGTATCCGTATGGATGGCAGTAATGCCACCATCATTGGTTCCAATCCCGGCGAGTTTTTAGCGGACCGTAACGCCATTACCCGTGTGTGGATGGACCATGGGGCGTGGCCATTCCTGACCTTGCTCTTGTATATCGATCAGAGCGGGGATTTTGATATCCTGTTCGATAAACAGTGTTATTTCAGGGACCCTCAGTTATCCCGCACGCATGACAAGGATATTGGGTGGGTCAGTCAGTACGGGAATAAATTGTTAGACAAAAAAGGACATGTGTATGAAGGCACTATCCTCGAACACTTGTTGGTACAGCATTTGACCCAATTTTTTAACGTCGGGGAGCATAATATCATACGTTTGGAAAGCGCCGATTGGAACGATGGCCTGGATATGGCATCACGACGCGGCGAATCAGTGGCATTCACCTCGTTTTATGGCGGGAATTTATTGAGCCTCGCCGATCTTCTTGAGGGTATGGCCGCGATCCAAAGGGTGGATAAAATACGTCTGGCGCGTGAGCTTTTGATCTTGCTGGACACTTTAAGTGACAAGGTCAATTACGATGACTATCAAGCTAAGTACAATCATCTTTTTGGTAAATATTTTCATAGCGTGCAGCCTGCCTTAAGCGGGGAGACCGTTGAGGTTGACATCAAAGATTTGGTTCGCGATTTGCGTATCAAAGGCAATTGGATATTTGCGCATATTCTTCGTCAGGAGAAAATTAAAATTAAAAAAGCCGGCAAAACCTATGAATGGTTCAACGGCTATTATGATAATCAGGGCCGACGTGTTGAGGGTCTTAGAAGGGGACTGTCCCCTGCTCTTCAAGGGGACAGTCCCCTTCAACAAGTTCGCATGACCCTGACAGGACAGGTATTTTCTATCATGAGCGGCATGGTGCCGGATCAAGAGGTCCCGGGGGTTATCAGCAGCGTTGATCGATTTTTAAAAGATAAGAAATTAGGCGGCTATCGTCTGAATACGGATTTTGGGGTACATCATTATTTAGATTTAGGCCGGGCTTTTGGCTTTGCTTATGGGACTAAAGAGAATGGTGCTTTTTTTAGCCATATGAATGTCATGTATGCCGCGAGCCTGTATCAGCGGGGATTTGCCAGGGGAGGCTACGGGGTATTACAATCCATATACCGCATGGCGAGCGACGGTAAGCGCAGTAAGATTTATCCGGGGATACCGGAATATTTTGATGGAGAGGGTCGTGGCATGTACCATTATTTGACAGGTTCCGCTAGTTGGCTGGTTTTGACCCAATTGAACCACGTTTTTGGAGTGAGAGGATTCCGGGGAGACCTGATGCTGGCCCCGCAATTGGTCAAAGAGGAATTTAATCAAAAAGGGATCGCTGCCGTTTCTTGCCAATTCGCAGGCAAATGCCTGACGGTGGAATATCATAACTTTCAAAAATTAGATGCCGGGCAATATGCCATTAAGGAAATTTTCATTAATGAGAAACCCGCTGTATTCAAAGTTCTTGCCAAAAACCAGGCTTGCCTTCAAAGGGCAATTTTCACCAAAGATGCCCGGATCAAAGTAATTCTTGGATAAACGAAAGTAAAGGCTGTTTTATAAGTGTTACTACGTATGAATTGACGTATGTCTGCGAATTTAGAAGAAGGTTGGATTTAGCATAATAGTAGGGTTGAGTTTTTTAAATACTATTGTATAAATCATGCACACTTGTTATAATGCAAAATTTGTCATTAAAGACAACGGTGGATTTTTCTAAAGCGCCACCGCTAAACGAGGAGATAGGTAAAATTGGCAAAAGCAGTGGAGCAGTCAGCCCATCACATCACAGCCCCTGAAGACCGCATTCCTATTTTTCAAAAAGCCGTATATAGTATCGGAGCGCTTGTTAACCAAACGCAGGCGGCGGCCATCACTGGATTGGTCCTTGTCTTGAATCTAGGGTTAGGTATGAGCCCTATTTTAGTCGGTCTCGTCGGGATGATTCCGCGTCTAATCGATGCCAATACAGATCCCATGATCGGTTACACTTCTGATAATACCCGCTCCAGGTATGGACGCCGGAGGCTTTTTATACTTTTCGGAGCGCTTTTTTCCGGGATTTTGTTTGCCCTAATGTTTCAACTCTATAAAGGCCAAAGTGAAATGTATTATTTTTGGTATTTTTTAGGGTTCCAGTGCCTCTTTGTCATTGCATTTGCTTTTTATTCTATTCCATGGATAGCGTTGGGCTTTGAAATGACCCCAGATTACCATGAACGGACCAGGCTTCAGGGCGCCGGTAATTCTGTTGCCCAAATTGCGTGGTTCTGTTCTCCCTGGTTGTTCACTTTTATGTACTCCGGCAGTAAAGATCTTGTCCATGGAGTACGCTGGCTTGCTGTCATTATTGGCGTATTTATTGCGGTTGGAGGCATACTCCCGGCTATTTTTAACAAAGAGTATTTCACTAATTTACCCAAACCTCAAAAGAAAAATGTGATGAAAGATTTTTTCAGCGGTTTCGCCATAACTTTAAAAAACCGTCCCTTTGTCAAGCTCTGTGCGGTCACCTTCCTGGTTTATAACGGATTTATGCTCGCTTCCGCGTTTACAACTTATGTTATTTTCTTTTATGTTTACGGTCGTTCAGCTTCTATGGATATTGCTTATTCAAAAGGCGGTATCTTGCTGGGTATGTATGGAATGTTCAGTGCCTTTTGCATGTCTTGTGCCATCGTTTTGATCACTTGGATATCAACAAAGATTGGAAAACGCAATACGTTTTTGATCGCCATTCCCATCTCGATTGTCGGTTACGCGTTGAAATGGATAGGGTATAATCCCCAGCATCCTTATTTATTGCTGATAGCAGCCCCTTTTATAGCCTTTGGTTTGGGATCTGTCTTTACAATCATCAGCTCCATGCTAGCCGACGTTTGTGATCTTGATGAATTAGACAATGGCACAAGGAGGGAAGGGACCTTTGGCGCCATTTATTGGTGGATGATTAAGCTGGGACAAGCGGCCGCATCACTTATTTCAGGGGTGCTTCTTGTTGTAACAGGCTTCAATGTTTCGTTCGGCATCCAACAATCAGCCCATGCTTTATTGTATATGAGGCTCTGTGATATCGGCATTCCGATCGTGACTTCTATTATTGCTATATTTATTATATTGACCTTTGACATCACAGAAGACAAGGCTTACGACATCCGTAGGCAGTTGGAGGCAAGACGAGGGAAGGGATAATAGAAAGTCGTGCCTGTCACTACTTTTTGTTTGACCAAATTCTTCGTCTGTGTTAAATTCCTTTTTCATGTATGAGTGGGTTTCTTGCCGGAAATTAACCATTTTCTAACCATGGGAATTAGATGCGCAAATTAATTACATTGAGTTCCTGTTTAATGTTGCTTGTTCTCGCCGGATGTACCCAGGCGCCTCGTCCCAGCAATAAACTCCTCCTGTGGCATTGGATGACCGATCGCAACGATACCTTTCAGAAGTTCGCTCAAGAATATCAAAAAGAAACCGGAATTGAAGTCACCGTACAGTTATTTGCTCCGTCGGATTCGTACTCCCAGAAGATCATTGCTGCGGCACAGGCCAATGTCTTGCCTGATATTTACGGTATTCTTGATAAGAAATCCATTGTGGCGGATTTTATAAAAGCAGGGCTAGTTACTGATCTGACCGATGCCATGCAAGCCGATGGGGGAAAATGGAAAGAAAGCCTCTTTGATAAAGCCCTGGCGGACAAGCGTTTTGATGCCGGGAATATTTATGGGGTGACGCCCGGAATTTACGGGGTGCCTATCGACGTGAGCAATCAACAGATGCTTTATAATAAGAAGCTTTTGAGCAAGGCAGGTATCAAGTCCCCTCCCAGGACTTTTGATGAATTCATCAAGGACGCCCAGGCCCTCAGGCGAGTGGGTATAACGCCGTTTGTTTCCGGTTGGGGCGAGCTGTGGCTTTTGGATTGTTTCGCTTCCAATTATGCTTTCAATATTATGGGAGAAGATAAGATCTTTGCGACCTACCGCGGGCAAGTCAAATATACGGACCCCGATTGGATCAAGGTTTTCAATGTATTTGCCGAATTGCGTGATAAAGGGGTCCTCATAGACGGGATCGTGACCAAGGGTAATAAATATGCTGAGCAGGATTTCGCTTTAGAGCGAACGGCCTTTGCCTTTAACGGTTCCTGGTGTGTCAATGTTTATCATGATATGAATCCGGATTTGGAATATGGGGTCATACCGCCGCCGATCATAAGTACGGCATATCCTTTAAAAATTTGGGGTTCTGCCGGATCTTCATTTGTAGTTAACGCCTCCTCGCCCAATAAAGACAAAGCCATCGCCTTTTTGAAATGGCTCACCGCTAAAGAGCAGCAGGTGGTATTGGCCCGCGAAACAAATAATTTGCCTTCCAATAAAGAAGCGATCGTGGGAGTTTCTCCGATCCTGGAAGAATTTGCCAAAGGAATGGACCAATCCACTCATCCGAATATATGGCCGTTGAATGAGGACCCCTCAGTCAGTGAAGCTTTTGATAAAGGCATTCAGGATATTATTATCGGTGAGAAGACCCCGGAGCAAGTGGCACTGGATGTCCAGCAGGTCAAGGACCTTCAGAGCTCCAAAGGGAATCATTAAAATGAGTCAGAGATTCAAAGCTACCGCTATCCTTAAAGACAATTTGCAGAATTTTTTGTTTGTCCTGCCTGCCTTTGCTATTTTTTGTATTTTTTATATCTATCCGTTCTATAAAATGATCAATATTTCTTTTTTTGATTGGCGGGGGATTGGCCCCATGCATTTTATTGGACTGCAAAATTATAAGGAATTGTTAGGGGACAAGCTTTGGTGGGACTCCATGTGGCATGCCGGGTATATTACGCTTATCGCCTTGGTTTTTCAAAATCCATTGGCCTTTGCTTTGGCCTTGGCGTGTGACAGGGAGATCCGGATGAAACGCTTTTACCGCGTGGTGTTTTTTATCCCTCCGGTTTTGTCCCAGTTGGTGGTTGGTCTTATATGGAACTGGATCCTGAACCCTGAAATGCAAAACGGCCAGTATATCGGGCTTTTAAATCATCTATTGTATTCTTCCGGCTTCCCTCAAATGGTGCACGGTTGGCTGGGAGATCCCAAAACAGCCCTGACGACCATTGCCATTGTTAATAGCTGGCAGGGATTCGGATGGGGTTTTATTATGTTCTTAGCGGGACTTCAAACCATTGATAAGCAATTATACGAAGCGGCTAAGATCGACGGGGCAGGTGCATGGAAAACGTTTACAAATGTGACCATTCCCATGATGCTGCCGGTGATCCTGGTGGTGGTGATATTGACGATCTTGGGATGCATGCAAGTTTTTGTGTTGATCCTCGCCATGGTCAATGAAGGGCTGGTCAATCACACGGATGTACCGGTGACCCGTATTTTTTCGGCCATGCAGAATACCAACAGGTTTGGTTATGCCTGCGCTGAGGCTGTTATTTTCGGGACGATCTTAGTCTGTGTTTCTTTTGTGACGAAAAGATTATCTGACAAGGCTAAACAAGCATGAAGATCAACAAATATGCTTTTTGGGGCATGACCCAATCAACGCTCATCCATATTTTTCTGATGAGTGTCGCACTGACTTGCCTGTTTCCTATATTCTGGATGGTGCGTTGTGCCTTTATGACCAATACGACTGTTTTTGTCGACCAATCGATCATCCCTCATCATTTGAATTTTGGTAATTTCGCCATTGCCTGGACAAAAGGTAATTTTGCCGTTTATTTACTTAACAGCGTTATTTACACGGTCTGTGTCGTGACGGGCATTGTCTTCATTTCTTCCCTGGCCGCGTATTCTTTTTCACGTTTAAATTTTCCGGGGAAAAATATTATATTTTATTTATTCGTGGCGGCCATGATGATCCCGTTGCCCGGCTCTTTCGTGGCTTTGTTCGTGCTTATGACTAAATTGCATCTGGTCAATACCCGTTTTGGTTATATTTTATGCATGATCAATGTCGGGTTATCCATGAGTATTTTACTGTTTAAGACCTTCTTTGATAAAATGCCCCAGGAACTGGAAGATGCCGCCCGTATAGACGGGTGCGGTAAAATCGGTATCTGGTGGAACATGGCCCTGCCATTTGCGCGTCCGGCCATCGCGGTCATCGTGATCTTTAATTCTCTGACCGTATGGAACGAGTATATCCTGGCGACCTTGCTTTTAGGAGACACTAATTTAATGCCTTTGCAAAGAGGGATCATGGTTTTTCAGGGAGCCAACAGCACCGATTATCCGGTACTGATGGCAGGACTCACCATGGCAGCGATTCCTATTATTATGGTATACTTGGCCATGCAGAAACATATTGTCAAAGGCCTCTCTTCAGGCGAGGTGATGGGGTGAGAACACGCGTCATCTTGATTGCTTTATTATTTTTGGGTGCCGGCTTTGCCCAGGCCCAGTCTGCCTCATCCACCAGTGGGGATTCTTCCGATGATATCGTACGTTTAGCATGGGAGGCTTCCAGCCGGGGAGATATAAATGCCCTGTCTGCCTTAGTGGACGAAATCCAGAAGAACTATGGAGATAAAGCCAAGGTTTTAGCTGCTCAACTAAAGGATTTCCCCCCCCGTACCAAGACCAGCGATTATAAGATCATGTCTGATGTTGGGACCGTTTTATTTATCAAGGCGGAGACGCTGATGCATCAGGGTAAAAATGATGATGCGATCAAGCGGTTCAAGGATATTATTGCCCAATACCCGTGGGCCCAGTGTTTTGATCCCAGCCGCGGTGCTTATTGGTCGATTGCGGAAAAATCCCAGGACAGTATTGATACCATGGAGGGCAAGTCGCCTCTGACGACGGATCCTGTAAAAATAGCGCCTAGAACCGTCCCGGTACTGAAATTCCCGGGAAACGAAGCAGTTGTTGATTGGACTAAATACGGCAAATTTTTAAACGCAGGGACTAAGGATTATCATTATCAGATCGTTGATCAGGCAGGTTTGACGGCAGCATTGGGAGAAGGTATTTATCCAAATATAGCGGATGTTTATAAAGATCCCGGTTACAGGAAAGCTTTAAAAGCAGGCCGCCTGCAAGGCAACCAGTGGGATTTTGTGAACACGACAGATCTACAGGCTGCTTTTTATAAGTGGGTGACAGCATCGGATGCCTGGGGGGTGCGGTTATTTTATATAGGCGATACCTTAGAAAAAGCAGGGATGTACGTTCAGGCGATCAAGGCCTATCACGCGTTGGTGGTGAATTTTCCTTCGACGATAGCCTGGACATATTGGCAGACGCCGTGGTATCCGGCCCAGGCGGCCCTGGCCAAGATACAATATTTAATACGCGTTCACCCTGAATTGCGTATGGCATACAAAGATGGGAAGATACGCATTCTTAATGCCGATGACGCGCATAGTTATGTAACGCTTACCAGTCCCGGCATTATCCGGAAATTAAGCTTTTCAGAAATCAGCGGACAGCCTAAAAAGGAGTCTTTAGGGAACCCTGTTTTTTATTCGGGGCAGGGCCAAGTGCGTTTTGTCAAATATGAAAACGGCCACTGGCAGCTATTAGTGGATAATAAGCCATTTTTTATTAAGGGAATGAGCTATATGCCCACCAGGGTCGGCCAAAGTCCGGATGACGGCACCATGGTTGATTGGATGCAGGAAGATGATAATCATGACGGTAATATTTCGGCACCATATGAAGCATGGGTGGATAAATATGGTGACCATAAACGGCATGCCGACGAGCCGGTGGTGGGGGATTTTCAATTGATGAAAGAGATGGGCGTCAATACGTTACGAATTTATTACACGTCCACTATGAAAGCGGATAAACCTCTTCTGGAAAAAATGTATGCGGGCTATGGTTTTAAGGTCGCCATGAGCAACTTTTTGGGCAAATACGCCATCGGTTCCGGGGCCAGTTGGTCCAAGGGGACGGATTATGAAGATCCCGCGGAGCAGAAAAATATGCTGGATTATGTCCGGCAAATGGTCATGGAGTTCAAGGATGAGCCCTATATTCTGATGTGGATTTTGGGGAATGAAAATAATTATGGTGTTGCTTCCAACGCAAATAAAAAACCGGAGGCCTATTATAAGTTTATCAATGATGTAGCTAAAATGATCAAATCGATCGATCCCAACCATCCGGTGGCGATCTGCAATGGGGATACTTTGTTTCTGGATAAATTCGGGAAATATGATCCGGATGTAGATGCCTTTGGGGCCAATGTTTACCGCGGGGATTATGGCTTTGGTTCTTTCTGGGATGAGGTCGCTCAACTGGCAGGTAAGCCGGCTTTCATTACGGAATACGGGGCCCCGGCTTATGGGGGGGTAAGCATGAGCTATGAGCAGGCCCAGCAAGCCCAGTCTGATTATCATAAAGGTAATTGGCTCGACATTCTTTATAATAGCGCCGGTTATGAAGAAGGATCTGGAAACTCCGTCGGAGGAATGGCTTTTGAATGGCTGGATGAATGGTGGAAGGACTACTCTCCCTCTGTTCATGATGTCAAGGCAGACGTGGTGGGGCCTTTCCCTGGCGGTTACTATTTTGAGGAGTGGTTTGGCATATTCGGACAGGGAGACGGCTCTCAAAGCCCCTATTTGCGCGAACCTAGGAAGGTGTATGACACATACAAAGAGCTTTGGAATTCTTAAAATTAAAGCTTTTTAGCCGGCCGTACTTGCACAAACCTATAAAAATGTTGTATACTTGTAAGGATTCCGAAAATTTTGAAATGAGATGAAAAAGAGTAGGAACAGTTGTTCTCACATTTGGTGGGGGCGTAACAATTAAATGTTGTGATCAAGAAAGGTCGGAGGTGTTTAATGAAAAAATGGTTAGGGTTTTTAATTGTTGCAACATTTGGTCTCTGCGTGATGAATGCTTTCGCGGATGACCAAGCAGCGGTCAGCGCCGCTAAAATGGCATCCGAGTCTCAACCGGTACCAGTGCCCCAAGGGGATTCTGCTCAGACGCCTGCAGCCGTAGCTGCACCTGCGGCAGGGGTTAAGCTTCCGATTAATTTCGGTGATTACCGTTCTTCAACATTGACCACCAAGGCGTGGGCAGCATTGGCTCAAAATGATATTGAGTCTGTGTTAGCATACACTAATAAATGCATCTCACTTTATGCCGCACAGGCCAGTAAGATGCAGGCTGGTTTGAAGGATTATGCTTCCGGATCCAATGATGAAATATTCAAATATTGGGCCCTGAATGATGTGGCTACCAGCTATTACATTCAAGGAGAGGCGTATCGTGCTGCAAACATGAAGGATGAGGCCAAAGAAGCGTACAGCAAAGTTGTTAAAGATTATAGTTTCGGTCAGGCATGGGATACCAAAGGCTGGTTTTGGAAGCCCGCATCAGCTTCTCAAGAAAAACTAGACATGATAGTAGCCGGTGTCAACTATGACTTTGGTGATTATACTTCAAGTCAATTAGTTCAAAAGGCATGGGCAGCCCTGGCAGCCAATGATCTCAAAGGTGTAGAAACTTACGCCAATAAGACCGTGGAATTATATGCCGGGAAAGCCAAGGATATGCAGGCATCTTTGAAAGAATATCCGTGGGAGTCCAAAGAAAAAACAATGAGCTATTGGGCCCTTAATGATGTTGGTACGGCCTTATTTATTTTAGGGGAAGCCTACCAAAATGCCGGCAAAAAAGATCAAGCCACAAGCGCCTATAAGAGAGTCATCAATGAGTTCTTTTATGCGCAATGTTGGGATCCGGGTGGGTGGTTTTGGAAACCTTCCGAAGCGGCCCAGCAGAAGTTAGGCGAATTGGATAATGTTTAGTTAGTTTTTAGGGACAGGAATTAAGGGGAATTAAGGGGACACAATACTTAATTCATTCAGAATTAAGTATTGTGTCCCCTTAATTCAAAATATGGCGCTGTCCCTTTCTTTTGGAAAGATGATCATGAAAAAAGGCTTTATTCCTTCGGCATCGCGCATACCCGCCATGTCGCTTTTCTTATTCCTGTTTTTATTTTCCGGCATGACCCATGCTCAGGACAGTGATATTCCCGGCGAGGACCAGCCAAAACCATTTAAGCCGTTCATCGTTTATCAAGACAAGGGTTCTCTTAACCGTTTTGTGCCTTCAGGGTATATGCCGACGGGGGAGTGCGTTAAATTGGATGACGCCTGGACGAGCAATTGCCAGGAAGGCAAGAGTTGCGTAAAGATCGATTATGATATTGCCTGTTCTTTAAAAGGCAGGCATTGGGCAGGGGTGTATTGGCTTAATCCGGCGGACAATTGGGGCGATAGAAAAGGCGGATACAATTTAACCGGTGCCAAGAAGCTGGTCTTCTGGGCCCGTGGTGAAAGCGGCGGCGAGAAAATCGCCGAATTTAGGGTAGGAGGAGTAGGTCAGGGCCGCGAATATCCCGATTCAGATACAGCCTCGATAGGCCCTGTGATCCTCTCCAAGCAATGGAAGGAATATGAAATTGATTTGCGCGACAAAGACCTTAGCTATATCAGCGGAGGCTTTGCGTGGATCGCCAACGTTGATGACAATCCCTCCTCATGTGCATTTTATCTCGATCATATCCAGTACGAATAGTTACAGTTAATATTTTTCCGACAGTTTTGCTTATAGGAGAACTCATTTTTTAAGAACAAGTAAAATAGTTTTGAATTTTCTTGTATTGAAGTATCTGCTTTGTTATATTTTATATAACATCTAAGATATTAAAGCAGGCCGATTTCCAAAAATGGATATCAAGGGATCGGTGTATATCTTGAATCATTTTAAAAAGTAGTATTTGGGGAGACATTATGTCCATAGCCGTGCGAGTAAGTGTTTGGATCTTGGGAGTTCTCGTCGTAGTCAGCGCTGCTGTTGCGGTATTGGCTCTGGTGCAAAAACAAACACTGCAAGGGCAGAATCAGACTTTGAGTAGTCGAATTAAAGATGATGAAGCCAGATTAGCTGACGTCACGGCGAGTGCTAATAGTTTAAAAGATGAGGTAGATCAAGATAAAAATAAAATTTCCCAGACACAACAAGAAAAGGCACAGGTCCAGGGCCTTTATGATGATTTGAAGAAAAAATCTGACGATTTGCAGTCCCAGCTTGATCAAGCCAACAGTGACCGGGATGAATGGAAGAGTAAAGTTTCAACTTTACAGCAGGAGCGCGACGATCTGATGCAGAAGTTTAAAGACCGTCCGACGCAAATCGTGTATAAAGACCGCATTGTGAAAGTCACGGTTCCGGCGGCAGATAATAATCCTATCCAACCCATCAGTTCCCCTGTAGTGGACGTGACATCTTCCCAAGGGGATCAGTATTGGGCTTCCATACTTAAACAGAAGGCTGCTTTGCAGGTCGAACTTGAGAAAGAAAAATATGAACTGGACCAGGCTGCCTTGCAGGTCGTTGATTTGAAGAAACAAAATTCAGATCTAGCCTTGGAAGTCAGGCAGATCACTAATGAGAAAGACGAGATCGTTCAAAAGATCAAATTCGGCCAGGATTTAGCGGATAATCTTTCCATCGATTTGGCCCGCTCACGCAATGACCAAAAGGCTGTGAATGATCGTGCCGATAGGCTTAAAGGAGAAAATCTGGACCTGCAAAACCAGATCAGAGATCTGACTTCTACCAAGCTCGAACTTGAAAAAACAGTGTCGCGCTTGACGGATGATAAAGATGCGATGCAGAAAAAGTTGATCGAGACGGAGAGTGTCATTCAAGGCCGTATTGACGATATCTGGAAAATTAAACAAAGCCTTGATCAAAGACTTTCTGAGAATTCTTCATCTCCATCTCCTTCTTCAGGGAGCATGGAATTGCCACCTATCATTGTAAATGCTCCTAATGGTAACGGTAATGGTCAGCAGGTTGGGTCGACCGCAACAGGTAAAACGCAAGGGACCGTTATCAGCATTAACCAGGTCAATAATTTTGTCATCGTGGATTTAGGGCAAGAGAACAGTCCTGTCACCATCGGCAGTGCCCTGAAGGTGTATCGTAATTCAAATGAAATAGCCACCTTGGAAGTCATTCAGTTGCGTCGGGATATCTGTGCTGCGGATATTAAAGACAAAAATGCTGACCTTCAAGTGGGGGATGTTGTAAAATTTAATTAAATCTAACCCTTTATCCTTCGTTCCATCACAACGTGGTAGAAAAAAAATTAAGTATAACTGATGTCGCCCGAAGGGCAAACGTATCGATCACTACTGTTTCGCGAGTTCTGAATAAAGTCCCTACGGTCAATAAAGAAATCGCCAAGCGTGTAGAGAAGGTCATTGCGGAATTAAAGTTTAAACCTAACCCTACGGCCCAGCGTTTGGCCCGTGGTCTGCAGAATACCGCTATCGGTTTTGTCATCCCAGGATATCCGGGTATTTTTCATTCTTTCTACGCGGTGGAATTGATGCGCGGCATTGGCCACGGCTGTGAAACGTTGAGACTTGATTTGATCTTTCATATTACGGATGGAAGTAATCCTTTAAGATCAAATTTTGCCGGCGGACTAATTTTTGCGGACATCATTGAGAACCTGCCTCAGGTGGAAACCGCCGTACGCGAAGACACGCCTTGCCTGGTCATCAATCACATCGTTAAAGACCTGGATGTCAGCTATATCGCGGTAGATAACGTCAAGGGTGGCTTTTTTGCTGCGGAATATTTGATCAATTTAGGCCACAAGCGTATCGCCACCATTACCGGTAATATGCAGACCCAGGCAGGTATAGACCGGTATGAAGGTTTTGAGAAAGCTTTAAAGCAACACGGTATTGATTGTTATCCGGACTATGTCTATAAGGGAGACTATTCCCGCCGGTCGGCCCGTCAAGCTTCAGAACATTTCTTTTCTTTAGATAATCCTCCCACGGCCATTTTTGCAGCCAGCGACGATATGGCCCTTGAAGTTATTTCAGTAGCTATGGAAAACGGCATTAAGGTGCCGGAAGATATTTCGATCATCGGTTTTGACGATAACCCCGCCGGACTCTTCGGCCCTGTCGGCCTGACGACCATTAAGCAGCCTTTGTTTACCATGGGAGAAGAGGCGACAAGGATCATCTATGAAATAATGACAGGCAAACAAACCGGCCTGGTCCACAAAGTGCTCGCCCCCGATCTGATCATCCGCGAATCCTGCGCCCAGCCATCCTCGTAATATATTAAATTTACCATAAATCAAATTGAAGACAAATAGTTGTACAATACAATGCCTGCGTACGAAGGTGAGACTTGTGTATTGACAATCGTCGAAATTCGAGGTATTTTAGTGCCCTATGAATTCATTTGATTGTATCGTTATAGGCGCTGGGCATGCGGGGGTTGAGGCGGCCCTTGCCGTGGCCCGTATGGGGCTTAAGACGGCCATGGTGACTCTTTCCAAGGAGACTATCGGACAGATGAGCTGTAACCCTGCCATCGGCGGCGTGGGCAAGGGACAGTTGGTCAAAGAGATCGATGCTCTGGGTGGCGAGATGGGTTTGGCTGCCGACCGCACGGGCATTCAATTCCGTCAACTCAATGCTTCCAAAGGCCAGGCGGTGCGTTCTTCGCGCTGCCAGTCTGACCGTAAGCAATACCGTTTGTATATGAAGGAAGTGGTTTTAAATCAGCCGAATCTGACAGTTATTGAAGATAAGGTCAGTGAGCTGGTGACCATGGGGGGCGCGGTCAAAGGGGTTAAAACTGCCGGTGGTTTGGATTTACAAGCTCCGACGGTTGTAATCACTACCGGCACCTTCTTAGACGGCCGTATGCATATTGGAACACAGATCACTCCTGGCGGACGGATCGGCGAGGTGGCATCTAATCGCTTGGCCCAATCTATCCGTAATTTAGGTTTTGAGGTCCTGATGTTTAAGACAGGAACCCCGCCCAGGTTGGATGGGCGCACCATTGATTTTACGAACATGGAGCGTCAGGATTCAGATGATCCTATAATGCCATTTTCGTTTAGGACACCTTTTATACCCAAAGATAGAAAACTTCTGCCTTGCCACATCACTCGAACGACGGAAAAGACGCATGATATTATCCGGGCGAATTTCCATTTGTCCCCGATGTATTCCGGCCAGATCAAGGCCACCGGTGTTCGTTATTGCCCTTCCATTGAAGATAAATTGAAGAAATTTGCCCAAAGATCATCTCACCATGTTTTTCTTGAACCTGAAGGGTTGGATACATTTGAGTATTATCCTAACGGCATATCGACTGGTCTTCCGGCCCATGTACAAGAACAGATGGTCCATTCCATCCCCGGCCTTGAGCATGCGGTGATGGTGCGCCCTGGCTATTCTATCGAGCATGGGGTGGTGCCGGCGACGGAATTAAAGTTCACCTTGGAAACTAAGAAAGTTAAAGGCTTATTTTTAGCAGGCCAAATCAATGGCACAACCGGTTATGAAGAAGCCGGTGCTCAGGGTCTGATCGCCGGCATCAATGCCGCTTTGCAAGTTCAAAATAAAGAGCCGTTCATTTTAGGCCGCCATGAATCCTATATCGGCGTTTTGATCGATGATTTGACGACCAAAGGCACCCAAGAGCCGTATCGTATGTTCACCTCGAGAGTGGAGTATCGCTTGATCGTGCGTGAGGACAATGCGGATAAACGTTTGGTTGATTATGGTTTCAAATTGGGTCTCTTGTCTGAGCAAGATTTTGGGAAGGTCAATGAGAAGTACGCCGCTATTTCAGATGAGATCGAACATTTACGTACAACTAAAATCCCGCCGGGGACATTATTGGATGAAGTTTTGCAAAATGCCGCGAGTGCTCCTTTAAAGCAGTCGATCTCCTTGTATGATCTGTTGAAAAGGCCGGAGATCAATTATGATATGATCGCGGATTTTGATGGGACTCTTAAGGATCTGGGTCCCCAAGTGATCGCCCAGGTGGAGTATGAAATTAAATATGAGGGTTTTATTTCTCGTCAGCAAAAGGATGTGGAAAAATTCCGTCACATCGAATATATCCGTATCCCCGAAGGCTTTGATTTTAACGGCATTCCCAGTCTTTCTAAAGAGATCATAGAAAAGCTCAACCATTTTAATCCAATGACCTTAGGTCAGGCCAATCGAATTTCCGGGGTTACTCCGTCGGCTATCACGGTCCTGATGATATATTTGAAAAAATGGAGAAATGAACACAAAGCCCCGCCCGGCCTGAACGGCCATGCGGCGGGATCCTAAAAAGGAGAGACCTAATTCATGAAAATCGCTAATGACATCACAGAATTGATCGGCAATACGCCTTTAGTCAAACTGAATAAAGTTACCCGCGGCTGTCAGGCTACAGTCGTGGCGAAACTGGAATTCTTTAATCCGTTAAGTTCGGTGAAAGACCGGATCGGTTTTAACATGATCCGTGCCGCTGAAAAAGCCGGAAAGATCAAGGCCAATACAGTGATCGTAGAACCTACTTCAGGGAATACAGGTATCGCCCTGGCCTTTGTTTGTGCTGTTAAAGGGTATAAATTGATGCTGACCATGCCTGAGACCATGAGTTTGGAGCGTCGGGCGTTATTACGGGCCTTGGGGGCAGAACTGGTATTAACACCGGGACCGGAAGGAATGAAGGGAGCTATTAAGAAAGCTAAAGAATTTGTGGATTCCGATCCTGATAAATATTATATGCCTCAGCAATTTGATAATCAGGCGAATGTGGAAATACACCGCCTGACCACTGCTGAAGAGATTTGGCGAGATACCGACGGTCAAGTGGATTTCTTAATTTCCGGAGTAGGTACAGGTGGTACTATTACGGGCGTAGCGCAGGTGATCAAGCAACGCAAGCCGTCATTTAAAGCGATAGCTGTAGAGCCGGTCACATCGCCTGTTTTATCCGGCGGGCAGCCTGGTCCTCATAAGATCCAGGGCATAGGTGCCGGTTTTATCCCCAGCATCGTAGACGTGAAACTTATTGATGAGGTCATTCAGGTCAGCAATGACGAGTCTTTTGCCATGGCTAAAAGATTGATCCGCGAAGAGGGCATTCTTTGCGGTATCTCATCAGGAGCGGCCGTAACAGCCGCGTTGAAGGTAGCCATGCGTCCGGAGAATAAGGGAAAGCTCATTGTAGCCATTATCCCATCCACCGGCGAACGCTATTTATCCACCGATCTCTTTGCCGAATACCGCTCATAGTAAAAAAGGGACACTTTAAAGTGTCCCCTTTTTACCATTTTTTATTTCTGAAATTTGTTATTTTGAGAATTATCAGATATGCTTAGTAAAGTGGTGGTTTAATAACGAAAAGGCAAACCTGCCGTAAGGTAGGGACGTCCCGCAAATCTAGTATTGGTCATAAAGTATGCGGGACCCCGCCTCCCACAAAAAAGGGAAAAGCGGGGCAAAACTAAAGGGTCCTGAAAATGGATAGCCAGCTGCCGAATGTAAGTGAAGACTGCTGTAACCTTTTGTCCTTTTCCTGGAAAACAGGGAACGGATTTTTTTATGCTTAACATGGGAGCTAGCATGTTTAAGGAATGGCTACTAAAATTATGGCCGTCCCCCAAAAATGAGACTTCTTCAATTAAAATATTGATCATTGAAGATAACCGGGTCGATGCTGAAATGATAAAAAAAGCAGTGAAAGTCTGCGGCTTTAATTCTTTAATCGCCAGGGACGGCAAGACGGGCTTTGAGATGGCACAGAAACATAGTCCCCATTTAATAATTCTGGACTATCATTTACCGGATACCAACGGAGGGCAGGTGTTAAAGAAATTGCGATCGAAGAAAGAGACCTCATCGCAAACAGTGATGGTTCTTTCCGCTTTAAATCTGCCGGGGATCATTATGGATTCATTTACGAATGGTGCGGACCAATATTTTACAAAACCCATCAGTGTTTCTCTATTAGCCCAGCAAATCCAAACGATGCTTCGGTATCCCCATAAAGATTGATGGGAGGGGGCGGTATTTATTTTACGACGGGATTGATCTTGAGGGTCAAGTCCAGAACGACCTCGGCCATCATGGCGGCGCATTGGGTCACTCTGGGAGCCATGGGAGGGTGTCCTTGGGCGCTGTCGGTGCTGCGGTCTCCGCAGGTATAGATATTGCCTATCCTTTTGACGGTCATGGGTTTTTTTTCGGTTAAGCCTGCCATGCCCACCCCGCTGACGATCACAGGGAAGTGCTGGGCGTAATACTGCACAAACCGGAATTTCCAGTCGGTCACATCAAAGGCTTCGATGATAAAATCATATCCTTTAAAAAAATTTGCCGCGTTGTCTTCCTGCCATTTGAGTTGATGGGTGAGGATATTAGCGTCGGAGTTGATGTCCAGAAGCCGTTTTTTAAGCCGATCGACCTTGGGTAATCCTATTTCAGCGGAAAAATATTGCTGTCGGTTCAGATTGGATGCATCAATGACATCCTGATCAATGATCTCCAGATTCTTAAAGCCTGAGCGTACCAGGATCATGGCGCAATTGGAGCCTAAGCCGCCGGCGCCGCCAATGCCCACTTTTTGGGTCTGGATCAGGGACAACTGTTCGGGCTTGAGGAATTTTAGAAGGCCTTGCTCAAATACATTCATAAAGTATTTTCAATATGACGCCAATCCGTAAATACGGGGTCAAAATTCTTTGATTTTAATAATTGAACAATTTCTTCGACGGTACGTTCATCTTTGATATCAAATTGCGGGTCTTGGTCTTTTTCTTCCAGCAGAGTATATCCGCCCACCGAAGTGTTGGAACCGGCGGAGATACGGGTGATGGCAATTTCCAGGAGATGATCACGCAATTGGGGGCTTTCCCTTGTCGAAAGATTAATACCAACTCGGGGAAATAAAATCCTTGTTAAAGCGATGATCTTCACAAATTGGATATCATCTACGTCACAGATGGCCAATGCTTCAGTCTTGACGGTGCGAAGCCTCGGGAAAGACACACTGTACTCAACGCCGGGAAATGATTTCTCTAATTCACGTACATGCTGATAGAGGGCGTAGACATCATTAGCGGTATCACTTAATCCTAAAAGAACGCCCAGGGAGATCTGGCGCATTCCGGCCTCTGCTGCCCGATGGGGAGTGCCATAGCGAAAATCATAATCTTTTTTATAACCTGAAAGATGGACCTCTGCATAACGGGTACGGTCGTAGGTTTCCTGGTAAACCGTTATCCCATCCACCCCGGCGGTAAATAATTCTTTATATTCTGAGGTTTGCATAGGATGAACTTCCAGACTGACGCCTTGAAAATATTCCGAGGCGATCACGGCGGCCTCTTTTAAATAAGTCACGGGAGTATGTTTATAGGATTCTCCGGTCAGCATTAAAATATTGCATATGCCCTGAGCGTGAATGAATTGCATTTCTTTGCGGTATTGCTCTGGTTCAAGTTTCATGCGTTGTATTTGATTGTGACTGTGAAAACCGCAATAGGTGCAATGACTTGAGCAAAAATTGGATAAATACAAAGGGCCATAAAGGCCGATGGCCCTTCCGAAATGCTGACGGGTTGTTCTCGCAGCTTCCTGGGCCAATCCTTCGACGGATTGAGGACTTTTATCATTGAGAATATTTTTAATTTGTTGGAATGTCATCATACAAAAATCCGGTCAGGGGTGAAGAGGCATTGGCAATAAAACGTTCTAGAGGCAGGCCGCTTAAATAGGCCAGACGGCCGGCTTCGACAGCTAAAGCAAAGGCACGGGCCAGCACAACCGGATTTTGGGCGGTGGCGACAGCTGTATTGACCAGTACCGCATCCGCACCCATTTCCATGGCCTGGGCGGCATCTGAAGGAGCGCCGATGCCTGCATCTACGACGATAGGTAATTCGATTTCATTGATGAGCACCTGAATAAATTCTTTTGTTTTTATACCTTGATTACTGCCGATGAAAGAGCCTAATGGCATGACAGTGGCAGCACCGGCCTTGACCAAGGCGCGGGCAGCGTATAGATCAGGTGAGATATACGGCAAGACCACAAAGCCTTCAGCCGCTAGAATTTCGGTGGCCTTGATGGTTTCCTGATTATCCGGCAATAAATATTTGCTGTCATTGATCACTTCGATCTTGACCCAATCCCCGCAGCCGGAAGCACGGGCCAGACGGGCGATGCGTACGGCTTCCTGGGCTGTACGTGCCCCGGAAGTGTTGGTTAGAAGTGTTACATGAGGAGGGATATGCTCAAGGATGTTTTCTTCATGATGGTCCAGGTCGATACGCCGGAGGGCAACAGTAACGATTTGGCTGCCGCCAGCGGCAATGCTGTCGCTGAGATCTTTTTTATTCTTGAATTTGCCGGTGCCTAAAAAAAAGCGGCTGGTAAATGATTTACCGGCGATCACCAAAGGGGTGTCGGTCATGTTAACCACCGCCAACGAAGGTGACGAGTTCTAAGACGTCGCCGTCTTGAAGAAGGGTTTGTGACCATTGCTCAGGCGGGATGATAGCTCCGTTGAGTTCAGAGATCACATGCCGGGATTGTTTGCAGAATGTGCTGACAATATCGGATAAATTTTGTGCTGTCGTCAAGGCTTGAGATTTTCCGTTAATGATGATGTTCATAGAGGCCCTCGTTGAATTTTAGGCTTTTATTCTAATTTATTTGCCTACAAAATGCAAATTTTACAAGACCCATAAATTATTAATAATTTTATATACAGGGCAGATTTTGATATAAAATATATCCTATTGAAGAATAAGGACGCTTAAAAAAATATCTTTTATTTACCGCGGTTTTTTGTATAATACACTGTTTTTAACTGAAGCATAAAATGCAAAAAAGGACGGCCACTAAATGAGTAAAACCGCTGTATTCGGTTACGAGCTTTTGCTTGATCTTTATGAGTGCAAGCCAGGCGTGTGTGACGATTTGACATTATGTTATAACTTTTTGGATGAGATTGTGGGATTCCTCGGAATGGAGAAGCAATCCCCTCCGGCCATTTTTAGATCTGATGCGACCCGTTTCCCGGATAAAGCCGGACTTTCAGGATGGGTGCCTTTGATCGAAAGCTCCATTGTCATTCATACCCTTAGCCCAAAGGATTTTATCACCGTTGATATTTATTGCTGCCGCACGTTTGACCGCAAGAAAGCGGAAGAATTTTGCCGTCGTTTTTTTGGACCTAAAAAGGTGCAGGCCCAGTTTGTTGAACGAGGCTTGAGCTATTATCAGGAAACGGCCAGTTCTACTAAAGAATTAGCGCACAAGTGATTTTAAGCAGGTCATGAAGAGAATATCGAGGGGATTGGCTAAAAACTGATCCCCTTTGCTATTTGTACCGAGGATAAAAATGCCGTATACAACTAACGATATAAGAAATATTGAAGCCAAATGGCAGAGATTTTGGGAAGCGCGTCGGACTTTTCACGTTCAAGTTGACCCCTCGAAGCCCAAATATTACGTGTTGGAAATGTTCCCGTATCCTTCGGGAAAGATCCATATGGGCCATGTGCGTAATTACACCATCGCGGATGTGATCGCCCGTTATAAGATGATGCGGGGATTCAATGTCCTGCATCCCATCGGTTATGATGCTTTTGGCCAGCCGGCAGAAAATGCTGCTATTAAAAATAAAACTAATCCTTCTGAATGGACCTACCGCTGTATCGCCCAGATGCATGATGAATTAAAAAAGATGGGTTTCTCCTATGATTGGGGTCGTGAACTTTCCACCTGTGACGCTGACTACTACAAATGGAATCAGTGGATCTTTATCAAGATGTTTGAACGTGGGCTGGCCTATAAAAAAGCTTCGTCAGTCAATTGGTGTCCTGATTGTGAGACCACCCTGGCCAATGAAGAAGTTATCAACGGTGTCTGTTGGCGTTGTAAAACAATAGTAGTGCAAAAAGACCTGGAGCAGTGGTACCTGAAGATCACTCAGTATGCCCCTGACCTTCTTGAAGATCTAAAGAAATTGGAACAGTGGCCTTCGCGTGTGCGCGCGATGCAAGAGAACTGGATTGGCAAAAGTTATGGGGTGGAGATCCTTTTTAAGGTCAAAGACTCGACAGAGACGATCAAGGTATTTACAACCCGCCCTGATACGATCTTTGGCGCCACCTATGTGGTATTGGCACCTGAGCATCCCTTAGTCAAAAAGTTAATAGTGGGAACAGCACAAGAAAAAGAGACGTTAACTTTTATTGAAAAAACCGCTAATAAGAGCAAATCCTTGCGCATGTCCGGCGATCAGCGTAAGGAGGGGATTTTCATCGGGCGTCATGCGATCAATCCTGTTAATAATGAGACAATCCCGGTTTTTATCGGGGATTATGTTTTAATGGAATATGGGACAGGGGCCATCATGGCCGTCCCCACCCACGATCAACGTGATTTTGAGTTTGCCAGGAATTACAAGTTGCCGATGCGTATCGTTATTGAGGATCCCAAAAATCCATCAGTTTCTGTTGATAAGATGAGCGAAGCCTATGTGGAAGAAGGTGAACTCGTTAATTCCGGAGAATTTGACAAGGTCCCTAATGAAGAGGCAAAAAAGAAGATCGCCGAATGGATGCAGCTTAAGGGATTTGGCCGGATCAGTATCCATTGGCGTCTGCGCGATTGGTTGATCTCCCGTCAGCGTTATTGGGGAACTCCTATCCCGATGATCTATTGTGATTTCTGCGGGATTGTACCGGTGGCGTATCATCAATTGCCGGTGGAACTGCCCAAGGACGTCGAGATCACCGGTGAAGGCGGCTCCCCCTTAGCCAAGGTCCGTTCTTTTGTGGAGTGTGCCTGTCCTAAATGCGGTAAACAGGCCCGGCGGGAAACGGATACCATGGCGACCTTTTTTGATTCGTCCTGGTATTTCTTGCGTTTCTGCTCGGCCCATAATAATGAAGAAATATTTGATAAGAAAGATGCCCAATATTGGATGCCCGTAGACCAATACATCGGCGGCATTGAACATGCGATCCTACATTTATTGTATGCACGGTTTTTTACAAAATTCCTTAAAGATTTAGGGTTGGTTAAATGTGATGAGCCTTTTATCCGGCTTTTAACCCAGGGGATGGTACTTAAAGATGGTGAAGTAATGTCCAAGTCTCGCGGGAATACCGTTGATCCGGATGAAGTTCTATCCAAGTATGGAGCTGATACCCTGCGCATGTTTATTTTATTCGCAGCCCCACCGGAAGATCAGTTGGAATGGAACGACAGCGGCCTTGAAGGATTATGGAAGTTCCTTAATCGCATTTACCGTATGGTCGAAGATAGATATTATAAGGGCAAGGAGCCTGCGACTGCTGATGCCAAGGACCCTGAGAATCAAGAACTGGAATTACAGCGCAATAAAGCCATCAAATTAGTTACTCAGTCATTTGAAGAAGGGTATAAATTCAATACAGCGATCAGCCATATGATGGTCTTAGCCAACACCATTGATAAATATCCATATGCCACCTCTGATGAGCCTGGCCGACGGTATTTGCTTAATCAGGTCATTGAAACCTTGGTCTTGTTATTAGCCCCTTTTGCTCCGCATGTGGCTGAAGAGATGTGGCAGATGATGGGTAAAGCTGAGGACACGATCGCTCGTGTTGCTTGGCCCAGCTTTGATGAAAAGGCCTTAAAAACAAGTACCATTGTAATGGCCGTACAAGTCAATGGCCGTGTCCGCGGACAAATACAAGTCACCCCCGATATGACCCCGGAAGATTTACGCAAAATTTGTTTGAGCGATCCGGGCGTCGCTAAATATGCCCAAGAGGCAGCCATTAAGAAATTTATCGTAGTTCCCAATAAACTAGTAAGTATTGTGGTCTGAATTTGATATACTGTCGATTATGAGATTCATCGCAGACCTGCATGTCCATTCCAAATTCTCCCGCGCTACTGCAAAAAATCTGGATTTAGAAAATCTTTACCTTTGGGCCCAATATAAAGGCATTCATGTTGTCGGCACCGGGGATTTTGTGCATCCGAAATGGTTCAAGGAGTTGGAAGAAAAGCTTGAGCCTGCCGAAAAGGGTTTGTTCAAGCTCAAAGAAGAATTTGCCAAGCCTATCGACGCCCAAGTCTCTAAAAGTTGCAAGGGACAGGTTCGTTTTTTACTCACGGTCGAAATTTCCAATATCTATAAGCGTCATGATAAAGTGCGCAAGGTGCATAATCTGATATACGCGCCGTCTTTGAATGCGGCCCAGAAAATCCAGACGCGGCTTGGGGCTATCGGCAATATTTCATCTGATGGTCGTCCTATTTTGGGATTGGACTCGTACGATCTGCTTAAAATTACCCTTGATGCTGATGCTAAGAATTTATTTGTTCCGGCGCATATCTGGACGCCATGGTTTTCAGCGCTGGGTTCCATGGGAGGATTTGATAGCATGGAAGATGCTTTTGGCGATCTGACCCCGCACATTTTTGCCGTTGAAACAGGCTTGTCATCTGATCCGCCGATGAATTGGCGGCTGAAACAGCTGGATGATTTTATTTTGATATCTAATTCCGATGCTCATTCGCCAGCCAAGCTGGGGCGTGAGGCGAATATTTTTGATACGGAATTTTCTTATGATGGTATTTATAAAGCATTAAGCGATAAGAATGACAAAGGCTTGGTTTCAACTCTGGAATTCTTTCCAGAGGAAGGGAAGTATCATTACGATGGTCATCGCAGCTGTGAAGTCCGATGGCATCCTCAAGAGACAATTAAGAATAAAGGCATATGCTCCGGGTGCGGTAAGCCAGTTACTGTTGGTGTGATGGCGCGTGTCGAAGCCCTGGCTGATCGCGCTGAAGGCTCTAAGTCCAAACGCTGGCGACCCTATCAGAATATCGTTCCATTGCCTGAAATGATCGCTGAAGCCAAGGATATGGGGACGGCAAGTAAAGCTGTGCAAGAAGCATATATGAATATTTTGAGTAAATTAGGCAATGAATTTTATATTCTACTGGATTGTCCCGTAGCGGATATTAAGGAAGCTGCGGGAGATGTCCTTGCAGAGGGCATTAACCGTATGCGCCAAGGCAAGGTTGAGATCGCCGCCGGTTACGACGGCGAATTCGGCACCATCAAGATCTTCGAATCCGGCGAGCGCGAACACATCGAGCAGCAACTGTCGTTATTTTAATTTTGTGTCATCCTTAGCAATTTAATGCAGAAAATATATCGGCATCAGCTCAACATTAAAGGGAAATATGCAACGACCTCATGATTTGAATGAATCCCAATGGCAGGCGGTGTGTCATGAGGGTTCGCATTTGTTGATTACCGCCGGGCCCGGTACGGGTAAGACACATACGCTCACCCATCGCATAGCCTCTCTGATCCCTTCCTTAAAGTCTAACGAAAAGATCTTAGCGATCACTTTCACCAATAAAGCGGCCCGTCAAATGCAGGACAGATTGGCTGCTTTGGGAGTTGACCCATCTCAATTGTTTATCGGAACATTTCATGCTTTTTGTCTAAAACTACTACGGGACTATTTTGAGCATACGGCCTTGCCCAAAGATTTTAAGGTGGCAAGCCCAGAGGATATTACGGGTTTTGACAAAGGGACGCTTGAGCGGATATCCCGTATAAAATCATCCCAACTAGTGATCTCTCCTGATGATGAGTACAGGACGTATCAGCGTTATTTGCGGCAAAACAGCTGGATTGATTTTGATGATATCTTGCGTGAGGCATTATTGCTCATGGAAGATGACAATATTGCCGGGCCGCTTCGAGGGCAATATCGTACTATTTTTGTGGATGAGTATCAGGATATTAATATTGTGCAGAATGTTTTTCTTAAGATCATGGCTTGTGACGGGGTTTTATTAACGGCTATCGGAGATGCCAATCAATCGATCTATGGTTTTCGCGGAAGCCGGGTGGAGTTGTTCCGCCGATTTCAGGAAGATTTTTTACCGGCCCGGGTGCTGACCTTGCAGGAGAATTACCGCAGCGCCCCAAGCCTTTTGGCGGCGTCGGGACAGATCATGGGATGTTTGGATTTGTTAGCCAGGATGGACAGTGCCGGCAAATTGGTCATTCATGCTGCTGGCACTGACAGGCTGGAAGCGGAATATGTGGCCCATCAAATTGAAAAATTGATCGGCGGTTTGGATATGATGAATAGCCGCAGGGCAAAGTACAGTTTGGGAGACATCGCTATTTTATACAGGCTTAATGCCCAGCGTCATGTTTTGAGTCAGGCGTTGGAGTACCTGGGAATTCCTTATCAAATTTCCCAAAAGCCCCAGAGAAAACCGGTTTATTCGGATGAGGATGTGCTGGGTCAAAATGAAGAAAAAATAGAGTATAACGTTGAGAAAGTATCCCTGATGTCGGTACATGCGGCCAAGGGCCTGGAGTTTCCGGTGGTGTTTATGGCGGGCTGTGAAGATAATCTGTTCCCCCTGGATTTAATAGGCATGAAAGGTGATCCCCAGGAAGAGCGCCGTCTTTTTTACGTAGGTATGACCCGTGCCAAAGAGCATTTATATCTGACTCATGCCAGGCGTCGTCAATTATTCGGCCAGATGTTGATGCAAAATCCTTCGGAATATTTATCAGATATCGCTGAAGAATTAAAAGCCTATGAATCAGTAAGGCGTCATTCCTCTAAAAAGGACCAGGATGCCGCACAGATGAAATTGTTTTGATTTTATTCGGATTTTGTTATAATTAAATCGTTACTCCTTCCCCAGGAGTATTGTTAAATTCCTCCTAAAAGCATCGGTTCCATGTTTTATCTAACACCGCAAGAGCGTAAATTCATTTGTCTTATCATGACTGTTTTCATCCTGGGTGCCGCGGTGCAATTACTTCTGCGCCGGGACATTGCGCCTGTGCGTTGGGCCAAATCAGTGAGGCAGTTTAAGATCAATATCAATACGGCAAGGACGGATCAATTGCAAATGCTTCCCGGGATCGGGGCCGCTTTGGCTTCGAGGATAGTGGAGTATCGCCGCGAGAATGGTGTTTTCAAAACATTGGAAGTTCTCCAAGACGTTAATGGTCTTACAAAGAAACGTTTTGAGCATATCAAGGGGCTTATAGAATTATGAATACTATGCACAGGCCCTGTTGTTGGTTGGTTTTGGTTTTAGCATTAGGCATTCTCATCGGCCATTTTTTGCCGTTTGCGTTGCTTTTTTGGTTATGGACCTCGGCAGCGATGGTTTTAGTTTTTTTATTTTTTCCTAAAATTTGGCCTATTTATGTCGGATTGTTTTGTTTAGGGGCAGCATTGATCCACGTTGCACATCCGCCGGCCATGGATGTGCTTCAAGATTGGCGCGAGCAGTTAAAACAATCGCTTTGCCATTATCTCGATGGGGATGAAGCCGGGACCATGTCAGCCATTGTCTTAGGGGATCGCGGGAAAATACCTAAAGAGATCAATATGGCCTTTAGACACACCGGCACCGGGCATATTTTGGTTATCGCAGGGCTCCACATGGCGATGATGACAGCCATGGTTATTTTTATTCTAAAGTTAGTCAGGATCCCAAGGCCCTGGCAAGTGGCTTTAAGTATCCTTCTTATTTTTACATATGCGATCCTAACCGGAGGTTCAGTGCCGGTGATCCGCGCTGCTTTTATGGCTTCGGTTATTTTAGGGGCGCTGAGCGTCGAGCTTGAAAGTGATGCTTTGAATTCTTTGGCTTTTGCAGCCTTGATCCTATTGCTGATGGACGCGAGCAATTTATTTGAGGTAAGTTTTCAACTTTCTTTCGCAGCGGTGGCGGCCATTATCATTTTATATACACCTATTGAAAAACGATTATCATTTTGTCCTAAGTGGCTGTCAGGTGCTTTATCAGTGTCCACCGCCGCATGGATCGGGATCACCCCGTTTCAAATCTGGCATTTTGGAACCTTCACTCCGGTGGCCCTGATCGCTAATCTTTTTATTGTTCCATTATTGGATTTAACCGTTGCTTTAGGTTTGATCCTTGCGCTGGCAGGTCTTTGGATGCCATCACTGGCATGGTGCTTGGCGGGTTGTCTGAAAGTGATCTTTAATTTAATGGTTGTCGTGGCATTTTGGTTTTCCAATATTCCTTTTGGATTTATTCAATTATGGCAACCTAACAGATTTTGAAAAGGGGACACTTTAAAGTGTCCCCTTTTTGCAGTTGCTTGACAAAAAATGGATATGTGTTATATTAGCACTCGTATCATTAGAGTGCTAAGCAAAGCCTATTGAAAGTAGGATTGTTTATGTTCGATATTAATAAATTTACACATAAGAGCCAAGAGGCGTTGCAGAAAGCAATGCATCTGGCCCAGGAGTTCCGTCAACAAGCCATTGAACCTGAGCATTTGGCCTTGAGCTTATTGGAAGACCAGAATGGTCTGGTGTCAGGGCTTTTAAAAAGTCTTGGGGTTGATCTTGTAGATATTGGTGGTTCATTACGCTGGTATTTAGAGGGCAAGCCTTCGATAGAAACTTCTTCTGGTCAATCTCCTCATCTGTCTTCGCGGTTGGATTCGGTTTTAAATCAGGCGCAGGATTTGGCTAGATCCATGAAGGATGAGTATGTTGCCCAGGAGCATCTTTTTATTTGTTTGGCCAGGGAGAAGAATAGTACAATAGCGGAAGTTTTGGCCAAACGAGGCGTTCGCGATTCAGATCTATTAAAAATTTTAGAGAATCTACGCAAAGGACAAAGAGTCATGGATCAAAACCCCGAAGATAAATATCAAGCATTGGAAAAATACGGCCGGGATTTGACAGATCTGGCTGCCAAAGACAAACTCGACCCGGTGATCGGCCGCGATGAGGAAATACGCCGGGTCATTCAAGTGCTTTCAAGACGCACTAAAAATAATCCGGTCTTGATCGGCGAGCCAGGGGTGGGCAAGACGGCCATTGTCGAAGGATTGGCCCAGCGCATTTTCCGAGGGGATGTTCCCGAAGGGTTGAAGAATAAACGCGTCGTTGTCCTGGATATGGGGGCTTTAGTGGCAGGGGCCAAATTCCGGGGAGAATTTGAGGACCGCCTTAAAGCGGTTTTAAAAGAAGTGGAAGATCAAAGTGGATCCGTTATTTTATTCATTGATGAACTACATACAATTGTGGGAGCTGGACGGGCCGAAGGCTCTATGGATGCTTCCAATATGCTAAAACCCGCGCTTGCACGCGGTGCATTGCATTGCATCGGAGCCACCACTCTTGATGAATACCGTCAGTATATTGAAAAAGACGCGGCTCTTGAAAGGCGCTTTGCGCAGGTGATGGTCAATGAGCCCAGTGTGGAAGACACTATCGCCATATTGCGCGGGCTTAAAGAAAAATATGAAGTGCATCACGGTGTGCGTATACAGGACTCGGCCATTGTTGCTGCGGCGTTGATGAGCCAGCGTTATATTACGGATCGCTTCCTGCCGGATAAGGCCATTGATCTGATCGATGAAGCCGCTTCACGTCTGCGTATTGAGATCGACAGCATGCCTCAGGAGCTTGATATCAATGAACGCGATATCCGTCGTCTGGAGATCGAACGCCAGGCGCTCAAAAAAGAAACAGACGCTTTGTCCAAAGAACGTCTTAAAAAGATCGATGAGGAATTAAACCGTCTTAAAGATATCAATAAGGTCATGCGCCTGCGCTGGCAGAACGAGAAAAAGGTGATTGACCGCATCCGTGCGGTCAAAGCGCAGATAGAAGAAAAGAAATCAGAAGAGATAAAGGCTGAAAAGGTAGGCGACCTTAATAAAGTTGCCGAGATTCGTTATGGGACCTTAGTGGGTCTAAATAAAGAATTAGAAGCAGGTAATAAGGAATTGGCCCAGCAACAAAAAGACGGCGGTTTGCTTAAAGAAGAAGTGGATGACCGGGACATCATCGAGATCATCGCCAAGTGGACCAAGATCCCGCTTTCAAAATTGATGCAGGGGGAGACCGAAAAATTGATCCATATGGAAGAGGCTTTGAAGAAACGAGTGGTGGGGCAGGATGCGGCCATTGAGGCCATTGCCTCGTGTATCCGCCGCTCGCGAACCGGCCTTTCTGATCCCAATCGTCCGTCGGGCTCTTTTATCTTTGTGGGGCCGACAGGTGTTGGAAAAACAGAATTAGCCAAATCTTTAGCCTGGTTTTTATTTGATGATGAAAATGCCATGGTACGCGTCGATATGAGCGAATACATGGAGAAACACGCCGTGGCCAGGCTTATCGGAGCACCTCCCGGCTATGTCGGCTATGAAGAAGGCGGACAGTTAACTGAAGCCGTGCGCCGTAAACCTTATGCAGTTGTTCTTTTTGATGAGATCGAGAAGGCTCATGGGGATGTTTTTAATCTGCTATTGCAATTACTCGATGACGGGCGTCTGACGGATAGTCAGGGCAGGGTGGTTAATTTTAAAAATACCATTGTGATCATGACCTCTAATATCGGAACGGCTGAGTTGGCGGCTATTGAGGATCAAAAAGAGATCGACAGCCGCATCCAGGATGCTTTGAAGCATCATTTTCGTCCGGAATTCCTAAATCGTATTGACGATATTATTGTTTTTCACCGCTTAGGGATCAAAGAATTAAAGAAGGTTGTAGACATACAAGTCGCGACCTTAGCTGAGCGTTTGAGGGTCAAAGGCATAGTGTTAAAATTGACTGATAAAGCCAAGGATTTCTTGGGCCGTCAGGGCTATGACCCCGTCTATGGGGCTAGGCCGCTTAAACGCGTCATCCAAAAATTATTACAGGATCCGCTAGCTCTACGTATGTTACAAGGAGAATTAAAAGAAGGCCAGACAGTAACCGTAGAAGCGCAGGGAAATGATCTGATTATTGAGTAAATCATAAAAAGGGGACACTTTAAAGTGTCCCCTTTTTACTTTTTAAAACATAGAATGAATAAAGGAGGGTTCTATGGGAAGACAGGGCGTAGTTCAAATTGTGGTGGCAGGGATTTTGGTTTTGGGACTTCAAGTGTTTAGTACTCGGAGCTGGGCTGATGACACGGAGCAGTTAAAGCAGCAGGTCCAGGCTTTGCAGGAACGTGTGGATCAATTAGAATCAGAGTTGGCCAATAAACAGCAAGTTACGACGGCAGCCCCAATGCCGGTCTATGGTCAGGTGGTAGATCCCTTCACGCAAATGATGCTGATGCGCCAGCAAATGGATCGCAACATGCGTCAGGCTTTTGCTGACACAGGGGCGTTTAATCCTAAAATGGATATGAAGCAGACGGATAAACAATACATTATTACGATGGATATCCCGGGGATGGACAAGGATAAGATCAATGTTGAGAACAAAGAAGGCATGCTGATCATCTCAGGGGAACGTCGCAGTGAAGCACAAGATAATAAAAATAATCAATATTATAGCCAGCAAAGATCCTTTGGGACCTTCATGCAGACGATACCTTTGCCTGAAGATGCTCGGGCAGACCAAATTGAGGCAAGTTATAAGAATGGCGTTTTAACAGTGACGATTGCCCGTATTAAGAAAGAAAAGCAAAAATCCGAGAGCCAGAAGATCATCGTTAATTGATTTATATTTCTATTTGTCCCCTAGGCGATGAACTGGCATTGGCATAGGTTAATATTGTATACTTTAAGGAATAGCCATGGCAGTTGCTTTGGCTAGACTTTATGGAGGGGGTATATGAAAATACAATATTTGCTGTTGAGCAGTTTGGCCATCTTAGTGCTTGCCGCATTGAATCTCGGTTCTCGGGCCTATGCTGATGATACCAGCGGGACGCAGATCCAAGCAGTACCTTCAGTATATCAATTGGAGGCCCAATTCGAATCCCAGCTGTCTACCAGGCAGGAGCCCTACGGTAGGCCTAAGGCGACATGCTATTACGATGATCTTGAAGATCATTATGAGCAAGTGCAATTAGTGCGGGATGATATCGACCAGGGGCTCCCATCTGGGCCTTGGTGGGTAGCTTCGTCTACGTGAAAAAAGAATAGAAAAGATCTTCGGGTGAAAAAATCATGGTAAAATAATTTATCATGATTAAATATTTTTATTTTTTTATCTGCCTCTGTCTTCTCGGTGGCCGGGTTTGGGCTGCTGATCCCATCAAAGACGGTTTTTACAATGATTACGATGCCAAGGGCCGCCTGGTCAAAATAGTGGAATACCGTTTTGGCGTGCCTAACGGGCGTTTCCGTACTTTTTATCCCGACGGCCGTCTCATGGGCTGGGGAGGGTATCAAAACGGTAAGTTAGAAGGCATGGCCCAAGGGTATTATCCTTCAGGAGTCTTACGTTTTAAATCTTTTTACAGCGAAGGTCAATTGCATGGGATTTCGACGCTTTATTTTGCCAACGGCCAGCCTAAGACAGAGCTTACTTATATTAGGGGAATGCTGGATGGCGTGGCCCGTGAATATGATGAGCATGGCCGCCCGACCCTTGAGCATCGGTTTGTTTGGGGAAAGGAGCAGGGATTTGAGAAAGAATTCTTTTCTAACGGGCAGGTCCAACGTGAATTGCAGTACAAAGATGGACGGCAAAAAGGGCAGATGCGCGAATATTATGATGACGGCAGCTTGCGTGGGATCTTTGAATCCCTTGATGGGAAAAAGAATGGTGACGGCCAGGAATATTATAAAAGCGGTGAATTGATGCGCGAAGGGATATATAAGAACGATCAATTAGACGGGAAGGTCATCTCTTATTACCTGAGCGGCAAACTATTAAGTAAGGTCCATTATGATCAGGGGATTTTGAATGATGACCATTGGCGCGAGTATTATGAAAGCGGTGCCGTACACAAAGAGGCCCGTGTCCATAACGGCAAACAGGAGGGGCAGGTAAAAGAATTTTATCCGGATGGGCATATTAAGATCCAAGGTCTGTACAAAGACGGTAGACGTGAAGGTGTTTTTACTACCTACCGGGTTGAAGGATGGTTATGGTATCAAGAGTTCTTTGAACATGACCAGTTGGTCAAGCGCCGTGAATATGACGCCCAATCCCGTCTGGTCATGGAGCAGGTTTTTTATAAATAAATTTATCGGACCTGGTCCGTTCTGCTTGAATTAATAATTAACTGTGTTATATTATAATAATTATGGCAAAAATCTTTGATCCGCAAATAGTCAACCCTATCCTTACAGAAGTCGTAGAAGAGTTAATAACTACCAAGGGAAATCTTGTTGCCAGCAAGCCTTTTGAGATCGTCACTAAATCCATTGATGAATACGAAGATCGTATGCTTGTTAAAGCCGCTGATAAATTTAATGTGGCGGCGTATATTGCAGCAACCAGTTTTTATTTAAATCAATCGAATATGCAGACAGGCAAAGCCCGCGGGAGCCTGGTTGTCTATATGGATGCTGAAGTGGCAGACAAGATCTTTAAAGCGGCCGGGCTGCAAGTGCCTTATGATGAAGATGATGAATCCATGATGGGACTTTGCGGGAATTTATGTCAATTGATCTCAGATGCTTTTAAAGAGCGTTTGTCTGCAGCCGGATATATCAGCCTTGAGACGTCGACACCCGGTGTCCACAAGAATAACATTTCTGAAGGGGTTGAATTCAGCAAAGACCAAGACGAAAAACAGGAGATCTCTTTTTATTTCTTGAAACATAAAGCCTTGGTCATTGATTGGACCATGGCTCCCATCCCTAGAAAATAATTCGATAACACTTCCAGGCAACAGGGAATCTAGCCTTGACAAATATCAGCTTTTTGATATACTTTTAGCAGACAGACATTGAGAGTGCTAATTTGTTAGCGGCGCCTATCTTGAGACATGTAATATTATGGTAGCTAAACATTCAGACATACAAGTACGTAAAGACCGTATATTGGCGATCGTGATCGGCCGGTATATCAAGACTGTGTCACCGGTAGGTTCGCAATATATCACCGAAGAACATGACCTTGATGTATCTCCTGCGACAGTGCGTAATATTCTGGCAGATCTGGAAGAAGAAGGATATTTGACGCATCCGCATACCTCTGCCGGTCGCATGCCGACCCAGCAGGGTTACCGGTATTATGTGGATCATCTGATGGATGAGATCCAGCTTCTGGAAGAAGAGAAACGTAGGATTTCGCAGGAACATAAGCGTCATATGAATCAACTGGAAGTTTTGATGGAAAAAACATCCCAGGTGATCTCTGATCTGACCCATTACACCAGCATTGTTTCTTTGGATGACGGGGATGGGCATCAGCACAAGATCATCTGTAAAGGGACCAGTTATGTGGTGGGTTACCCGGATAGTACAGATATTGTAAAGATCCAGGCGATCTTAAAGATCCTCGAGGAAAAAGAACGGCTGATGGAGTTGATCAATCGTGCTTTGGAGAAGAAAATTGAAATTTATATAGGCCATGAAATGGCCCTTAAGGACATGGAAAGCTGTTCCCTGGCTATATCCCATTTTGAAAAAGATGGAATGAAGGGACGTATCGCGGTGTTAGGCCCCACACGTATGCAGTATGATCGCGTGGTTTCGACCCTCGAGTATATCTCGCAGATATTAAGCCGCTAAATCATTACTATGGATGAGTCAAACGTAAAACCACAGGAAGAAATTTTGTCTCAAGAAGCCCCGGCGGAAGTGATCACGAAAGCCCCGGATGAGGCGGCGCTGCATAAAGATAAATACGTGCGGCTTTTGGCGGAATTTGATAATATGCGCAAGCGCCATGAGCGCGAACGCAGTGAATTGATCAAATACGCCCATGAGGAAGTCATTGTTGAATGTTTAAAACTGTATGATGATCTGGAAAGATCGTTATCGGCTTTTAAATCAAAAGAAGGGACGGATGTCAATTTAGTCAAAGGGCTCGAAATGGTTTATAACAATATGAAGGAATTGATGGGCAAATACGAAGTCAAGCCCATTGAAACAAAAGGTAAACCATTTGACCCCAATACCCAGGAAGTTCTCATGCAGCAGGAGACAACGGAATTCCCTGACGGTGTTGTGATGGAAGAATTGGAAAAAGGATATACACTGGGCGGCAAGGTTGTTCGCACAGCTAAGGTAAAAGTCGCAAAGAATATTAACTCATAAATAGGAGATTACATATGGCACGCGTTATTGGAATCGATTTAGGAACATCAAATTCAGCAGCAGCCGCCATGGAAGGCGGGAGACCGGTGATCATCCCATCAGCAGAGGGGGCAGGGGTGTCCTCGGGGAAAGCGTTCCCTTCATTCGTGGCGTTCACCAAAGATGGGCAATTACTCGTCGGTGAACCAGCGCGTCGTCAGGCGCCGATCAATTCAGAGGGGACGATCTATGCCTCCAAGCGCAAAATGGGCACAGAATTCAAATTTAAGGTATTCGGCAAGGAGTATACGCCCCAGCAAGCCGGATCTTTTATTCTGCAAAAAATTAAATCTGACGCCGAGAAATTCTTAGGCGAGAGTGTTGATAGCGCTGTGATCACTGTCCCGGCCTATTTTAATGATAATCAGCGTCAGGCCACCAAGGACGCCGGTGAGATCGCGGGCTTAAAAGTATTACGCATCATCAATGAACCGACGGCAGCATGCTTGGCCTATGGTTTGGATAAAGCCGGCAAAGAACAGAAGATCATGGTCTTTGATTTGGGCGGTGGAACACTCGACGTTACCATTATGGAAATGGGCTGGGATGCAGCGGCCAAGGCGGCGACCTTTGAAGTGTTGTCTACCTCCGGCGACAACCAATTGGGCGGTACGGACATGGACAATGCCTTGATTGATTATATCATTACGGAATTCAAGAAAGAATCGGGTGTCGATCTGCGCAATGACAAAATGTCATTCCAGCGCCTACGTGAAGCTGCCGAAAAAGCCAAGGTTGAACTTTCCAGTACGGTGGCCACCGAGGTGAATTTACCGTATATCACGGCCGATGCTACTGGCCCTAAACATTTAACCATGAAAATCGAGCGTGCCAAACTTGAGAGCTTGATCTCTCCTTTGATTGACCGCTGCCGGGGTCCTGTGCGTCAAGCTGTTAAAGATGCTTCAACTAAATTAGGCGAGGATGTCAAGATCGACCGAGTGGTCTTAGTCGGCGGTCCGACCCGCATGCCTATTGTTCAGCAATTTTTGGAAAAAGAAGTCGGGCAAAAGATTGAAGGCGGTATCGATCCCATGGAATGCGTGGCTTTGGGGGCTGCTATTCAGGGAGCCATCATCACGGGGGACGCCAAGGAAGTTTTGTTGCTCGATGTGACCCCGCTTTCATTAGGGATCGAGACCATGGGATCGGTGTTTACGAAATTAATCGATCGCAATACTACCATCCCTACCAAGAAAAGCCAGGTATTCTCAACCGCGGAAGAAAATCAAACAGCGGTAACGATCCGGGTTTTACAAGGCGAGCGCCAGATGGCCAATGATAATACGGAATTAGGCCGTTTTGATCTGGTCGGTATTCCGTCCGCACCACGCGGTGTCCCGCAAATTGAAGTGACCTTTGACATTGATACTAATGGTATTGTGCATGTGACCGCTAAAGATAAGGCCACAGGCAAGGAGCAAAAAATTCAGATTACGGCCAAGACCAAGCTTTCTGAAGCGGAAATAGATAAGATGGTCAAGGAAGCGGAAAAATTTGCCGAAGAAGACAAGAAACGCCGTGAAGAAGCCGAGCTTCTCAATCAGGCCAACACCCTGCTTTATTCGACGGAGAAATCTTTGAAAGATTATGGCGATAAGGTTTCTGCCGATGAAAAAGCAAATGTGGAAAAAGAGTTAACTGGTCTTAGAGACGCCATCAAGGATAAGAACCACGACAAGATCAAGACAGCTATGGAGAGCTTGCAGAAAGTCAGCCATAAATTGGCCGAAGAAATGTACAAAGCCACCGCCGCTCAGCAGGGTCAAGCACAACCCGGAGCAGAAGGTCAAGCTGAACAGCCGCATCCTGAGCAAGCAACTGGCGGGGCAGAAGAGCCGAAGACAGAAAAAGGCAAAGACGACGTGATCGACGCTGATTTCAAGGCCAGTTCGGATAAATAAAGGCAATGAAAAAAGACTATTATGAAATTTTAGGCGTGGCTCGGGATTCTAATGTGGCGGATATTAAGAAGGTTTATCGTTCGCTGGCATTGAAATACCACCCGGACCGTGTTCCCGAAGCTGAGAAAAAGGTGGCTGAGGAGAGGTTTAAGGAAATTTCCGAGGCCTATGGTGTGCTTTCCGACCCGGCGAAAAAGCAGACGTATGATCAATTCGGCCATCAGGGCATTGATCAGAATTATACGGCAGAAGATATTTACCGTGGGGCTGATTTCTCCAGCGTTTTCGGCCAGGAGACAGACCTGGGCGATATTTTGGGACGCATGTTCGGATCTCAGTTTGAGATGGGCGGCAGCTCCGGGCGAGGTAGCAGAAAATCACGCGGCCATGACATTCAATATGAAGTTGAACTGACGCTTGAAGAAGCGTATCACGGGATAAAAAAAGAGATTAAATTCCCCCGTCATGAACATTGTAAAAAATGCGACGGCACCGGTGCCAAATCAGGGGCCTCTTTGAAAACTTGTGCCACTTGCAGCGGCCAGGGACAGGTGGTCATGGCCAATGGATTTTTCCGTATGGCCCAAACCTGTCCTAAATGCCGCGGTTCGGGAAAGATCATCACTGAATATTGTCCGGAATGTGCCGGCAAGGGTTTAACCAGAATTACCCGTACCGTTGAGATCAAGATCCCGCCAGGGGTTGATAATGAGTCCCAACTGCGTGTGCGCGGCGAAGGAGAAGTTGGAAGTGGCGGTAATGGCGATCTATTTTTATTTATTAAAGTGAAGAGTCATCCTGTTTTTGAACGGCATGATCAGGATCTGAAAATGGACTTGGCCGTATCCTTTGCCAAGGCTGCTTTAGGGGGTGAAGAAAAGATCAAGACCCTTAAAGAAGAAGTGGTGATGAAAATCCCCGAAGGGACACAAAGCGGCAAAGTCTTCCGTATGCGCGGTGAAGGGATGCCGGATGTTCACGGAGGGCACGAATTTGGGGATCTCTATGTACGCGTAATGATCGCTGTGCCCAATAGTTTGAGTCATCGCCAGCGCGAATTAATGGAAGAGCTGAGCCGTGAATTAGGCGAGAATAACGGGAAAGCGTCGTTTAAAGATAAACTCAAGAAAGCGTTCAAATGACAATTGGAGTATTTTATGCCAACCTATGAATACGAATGCCAGGCCTGCGGACATGCCTTTGATGAATTGCAGTCCATGACAGATGCTAAATTGACCAAATGCCCCAAATGCCATAAAAATAAATTGGCGCGTTTGATCGGCAGCGGCTCCGGCATGATCTTTAAAGGTTCCGGCTTTTACGAAACTGATTATAAAAAGAAAACTGCCCCGGCTGGCGATAAAAAAGATACCCCCAAGCCGGCCAGCAGCCCATCTCCTGCACCCGCCACTCCTTGCGGTGGTGGTTGTGCCTGCCATCCGCATTAGTATAAACAGTCTTTCCTTAATATTATTTTATGCTATAATTACAACTTCATTTGCTCTTAATAGGGATTTAATCTTTTGTCAAACAGGGAGTTAAATAAGAAAGAAGGTTTTAGCGATGTCAGCACTTAAGCCGTTTGCGGCAGTTTCTTATAATAAGGAAAAGGTCGAAAATCTTTCCAACGTTTTCTGTCCGCCTTATGATGTGATTTCCCAGGAACAGCAAGAAGCCTATTATAAGCAGGATCCTTATAATTTTATCCGTTTGGAACTGGCGAAAGAAACTCCTAAAGATAGTGACAAGGATAATAAATATACCCGGGCACGTAAAACTTACGAGGATTGGCTTAAAAAAGGCATATTAAAGCAGGATGAAAAATCCTGCATCTATTTTTATAAACAGGATTATAAATATCAAGGGCAAAAATATACCCGGATGGGTTTTTTGGGATTGCTCAAGATCAATGAAGATAATGGGGTGCGTATTTTGCCGCATGAACACACGCATGCCGCAGCGAAAACGGACCGTTTTACTCTCTGGAGTGCTTTAAAAAGTGATTTGAGCCCGATCTTTATCGGCTACGCGGATAAGGCAGGGAAGATCGACCGGGTTTTTTATAAAGAATTAGCCAATCAAAAGCCTTATTTGGAGGCGGTGGATCACGATAAAGTTAAGCATACGATCTGGCGCCTTGAGAACCCGGACAGTATCCAGGCGATCACGGATGTTATCGATGGGCAGAATTTATTTATATGCGACGGGCATCACCGTTTCGAGGTGGCCAACCAGATCCGCCGGGAAGCTTTAAAGAAGGTCAAGAAAACCACGGGGGAAGAAGGTTTTAATTATGTCATGACCTATTTCACCAATATGGATTCCAAGGACCTGCAGATATTCCCGATTCACCGCATTGTCAAGAAATTCCCGATCAGCGTTAATCTTTTAGAACAGTATTTCAGGATCGATAAAGTAAAATCAAAGGTGGATTGGCTGGTTTTATTGGCCCGTGCCGGACAGAATGAACATGCTTTTGGCTTATACAATAAACAGGGCATGTTTCTATTGCGTTTAAAGAATAAAATGCTCGTCGATAAGATGGTCAAGGAAGGCTCCAAGGATTACCGTGGTTTGGATGCCGCTATTCTTAAAGCTTTTATTTTAGATCAGGTGGGTGTGGCCTCCGAGGATATTGTATATTCCAAAGATCCGGAAGAAGTCCTGCAAGCGGTCAATGAGGGCAATGCTGAAGCCGGATTTATCCTCAATCCTGTACAAGTGGCCCAATTGCGTGCCATCGCCTTGAATGATGAGCGTATGCCGCCTAAGACCACGTATTTTTATCCCAAGGTTTTATCGGGATTGACTATTTACAAAATGGATTAGTTTAAGATATGTCATTATTCGGAAAATCGAATTATACCTTCATTAAAGTCAAGCGCAAGGAGATCCCCGCCGGGGTATGGACCAAATGTCCCGGTTGTGAATCGCCTGCCTATTCCAAAGAGCTCAAGAACAATTTAAACGTCTGTCCCAAGTGCGGTTTTCATTTGAGCTTGAATGCTCTTGAACGCATTGAGCATTTGATCGATGAAGGCTCCTTCGTTGAGGCAGACGCAGATATGACTTCCGCTGATCCGTTAAAATTCCAAGGTCCCAAATCTTACAAGGAAAAACTTAAAGCAGACCAGGAAGCAACAGACCTTAAAGATGCTGTTATCACCGGTTACGGTGAGATCGAAGGCAAGAAAGTGGTCATAGCGGTGACTGATTCGCGGTTTATCATGGGCTCGATGGGTTCTGTGGTCGGCGAGAAGATTTCCCGCGCGATTGAGTATGCCACTAAAGAAAAATTACCGGTGATCATTATCTCAGGATCCGGCGGCGGGGCCCGAATGTACGAAGGGGCCATTTCTTTAATGCAGATGGCCAAGACCTGTGTCGTCCTGCAGCGTCATGCCCAGGCAGGCCTGTTGTATATTTCCGTGTTGACCAATCCTACCATGGGCGGCATCATGGCTTCATTTGCAGGAGTGGGAGATGTTATCATCGCTGAGCCCAAGGCTTTGATCGGTTTTGCCGGTCCGCGGGTGGTAGAGCAGACGATCCGTCAAAAATTGCCGTCGGGTTTTCAGCGTTCGGAATTCCTGTTAGCGCATGGTATGATCGACATGATCGTTGAGCGTCAGGACCTAAAAGGCGTTTTGGCCCACACCATCAGTTATTGTGAGAATTTATAAGACGTATGGCTAATATCAGGATTAAAAACCTTTGTAAAACTTACAAAAATGGTTCCGATGCCGTCAATAATGTCAGCTTGGAAATAGCTGACAAGGAATTTATAGTCCTTGTCGGTCCTTCAGGCTGCGGTAAATCAACGACCCTGCGCATGGTCGCGGGGTTAGAAGAAGTCACTTCCGGTGAAATTTGGATCAATGACCGCTTGGTCAATGATGTCCCTGCCAAAGACCGCAATATCGCCATGGTATTTCAGAATTACGCTCTTTATCCGCATATGACAGTGTTTGAAAACATGGCCTTTGGATTGAAATTACGCAAATATCCCAAGGCTGAAGTCCTGAAACGTGTGCATGATGCCGCCGAGATACTGGGCATCAGGCAATATTTAGAACGCCGTCCCCGTGAGCTTTCCGGCGGGGAGCGCCAGCGTGTGGCCTTGGGCCGCGCTATTGTACGCAAACCTTTGGTGTTCCTTTTTGATGAGCCTCTTTCTAACCTGGATGCCAAGATGCGCGTCCAGATGCGCACCGAGATCCATAAATTGCGCATGCGCCTGCAGACGACCTTTATTTATGTCACGCATGACCAGACCGAAGCCATGACCATGGGGGACCGTATCGTGGTCATGAATAAGGGGGTCATCCAGCAAAGTGCTGATCCTATGACGGTGTACGATCAGCCGGTCAATAAATTCGTAGCTTCTTTTATCGGTTCACCGCCCATCAATTTTATGACCGGGCGGATCATCAAGAAGGACCGTAAATTTTTCTTTGATGAGGGAAAGTTTCAGGTTAAACTATTAGACGGGATGTATCCCAAGATCGCCCCGTATAGTGGCCTGGAAGTTGTCCTCGGGATCCGTTCAGAGGATATTTATGATAAACTTTTTGCCTCTGAAGCCTCCCCTGATAATACCGTACGGGCGACTTGTGAAGTAGTGGAACCGCTGGGCAGTGAGGTTTATTTGTATTTAACCACGGCCAAGCATAATTTTATCGCTCGCGTCGGTGCACATGACCGTCCGGATGTCAACCGCGATATGGACCTGGTATTCGACATGAGCAAGGTGCACTTCTTTGATTCGAAAACCGAAGAAACCATTATCTAAGCTGTATTTCCTCGTCATATTCTCCTTTTTTATCCCGTTAGCGGGCTTTTTTGTATATGCCACCAGAAACCCCGTAGCTTATTTCTTCCTGGCCGCTGCTTTATTGATCGATATTTTCCTCTTAATGGCCTTTCACGGTCGTCTACAAAAAAAACAGTCCCAGATCGCTCTTTTGAAAGAGGAGTATTTCGAGCGTGCCAATCTGCTTAAGGTCGAACTGCAGCATGAATGGGAGACGATCGCGTCCTTGCGTTTAAAGATCATCAATTATGCGCAATTAAAGGAATTGACCGAGAAATTGAACCTCTGTTTAAGCCTGGAGGATACTTCCGGTACGTTATCCGTTGAGGTGGCTAAGCTTTTCGGCCATAAGGACGTGACCGTGATCTTGTATTTGTTCCATTCCACGACAGGTGAGCTGGGGATTTCCTCATCACAAAAAGGACAGATGCAGGTCAATCTTAAGGCCAAAAAAGGGGATATTTTCGACCAATTTGTCGTCAAGACCATGCATCCATTGCTCGTTGAGGACGTTGGGACGGATTTTCGTTTTGATCTGGATAAAATGGATGCAGAAGACAAACGTTTGATCCATTCATTGATCTCGACACCGCTGATCGTCGGTGAGAAAACATTGGGCATCCTGCGGGTGGACAGTGCGCAGGCGCACCAGTTCTCCACTGACGACCTGCGGTTCTTGCGGACCATTGCGGATTTGACCTCGATCGCCATTGAAAACGCGCAACTCTACGAACGCCTGGAGACCATGGCGATCAAAGACGGATTGACCGGTCTTTATTTGCGCCGCCATATGTTAGAGCGCCTGGGCGAAGAAATTTCCCGGGAAATCCGTCGGGGACAAGAGCTGAGCTTTTTAATGATCGATCTAGACCATTTTAAGAAATACAACGATTCCTTCGGCCACATGGCAGGGGATATCGTGCTTAAGACAATGGCACAGATTTTAGAAGAACATTTCAGCGACCCAGGGGAATTGGTATGCCGTTATGGCGGAGAAGAGTTTTGTGTTTTACTGCCAGACCGTACGAAAATTCAAGCGGTGCAAATGGCCAATGAACTCAGGAAAAAGATCGAGACCCGTGAGATCATTTTACGACGGCAAAAAACCCATGTGACCGTTTCCATCGGAGTGGCCGCATTCCCCAAAGATGCATCAGGAGGGGATGATCTGATCTTTAAAGCGGATGAGGCGTTATATCAGGCCAAAGAAACCGGACGCAACAAGGTGTGTGCCGCATGACGTATATCCTTATAATTTGGACAATATTCTTTGTGGGTGCGGTTTTTTATTTAGCCCAGCTGGTGGTCTTGGGACTTGAACAGCGTGCTGATGAAGATGTGCTGGGAGCCAAAGAGGCTTATGGGAAGATCATCGAGCAGAAAGATAAGGCACAAGGTGAGAAAGCAAAGCTTGAGCGGGAGGCCATGCAAATATTTACACTTTATGATATGACCAAGGAGATCACCCGGCATTCCAATGAACAGGAAGCGTTCAACATATTTTACAGGAAATTAAAAGAAAACGTCGCTATCGAAGATTGCCAGTTGGTCCAGGATATCGGTGATAATTTTAAAGGAGGCCTTTTACCCAGCGAATATACGGCGTTCGTTCTTAAGAGCAAAGAAAAAAAATTGGGAGTATTGTTGTACAAAGGCCTAGAGACCAAGGATAAAGAGAAATTTGCGATCTTGGCGCATCAGTTTGCTTTGGCCCTGCGGCGTTTGAAGTTGTACAAAGATATTGAGACCCTGGCTATAACCGACGGATTGACGGGGGTGTATACCCGCCGTTATTTTCTTGAGCGTTTTGATGAAGAAATAAAACGATCACGTCTTCGCAAGAGCAGCCTTTCTTTTTTGATGATCGATGCGGACCATTTCAAAAAGATCAATGATCAGCACGGGCATTTGAGCGGGGATGCAGTGCTTAAAGAGATTGCAAATATTATTCAGGAAAATGTGCGTGAGATCGATATTGTGGGACGCTTTGGCGGAGAAGAATTTTGTGTCGTCCTGCCGGATACGGATCAGGATGGGGCCATCGTGGTGGCTCAACGTATCCGCAAATCCACCGAGAAACGGTCGATCAAAGCATATGACAGCACCCTGCACGTGACTTTAAGTATCGGGATCGCGATATACCCTTCCGACGGTAAACTTTTAGAAGAATTGATGGACAAAGCCGATTGGGCGTTATATCGTGCTAAATCACAAGGCCGGAATTGTGTGGTGGCTTTCGGACTTTATCAAAAATAAGAAAATCGATGAAAACACCTTCTAAGATCTTTATTTTACTTTTATTGATGCTGGCCTTTTTGGCGAGTTTGGCCTGGGTTGGGGTACGGCATTTGGCGGATATCCTTCGCGAATTTGATCATGTGGCCCAGGTGGACCTGATATTGATGGAGGGGGCCACCAACCTGAACGATCTTCAATTGAGAAAAGAAATTATTTTTGCCAAACTCTCCTCATCTTCCGAAGAATTGGCCTTTGGCCAGGCCAATGCTGCCCGCCAGCAATATTTGACGGATTATGTTCAAGGTCTGAGAGAACAATTTGACCGCACCATTCAACAGGCCAATGAGCAGATGCATCGGATCGACAAGCTTTCAGGGGTGCCTGCAGATCTGAAAGCTTCCTTTGAGGAGATGCGAACTCAAACCCAGGAATATGACGACACGGTACAGGGCATCTTTAAGGCGGTAGAAAAGGGCGGTTTTCAATTGTCACTGGAAGACCTGGATCTTACGGATAGCCGTCAAAAAGCCCTTAGTGAGAATGTCCAAAATATTGTCTTGAGGGTATGGGGATTGGTCCATGAGTCCATGAGTAGAAGCCAGCGTTGGCATCAGCAGTCTAAGGTCATTTTTTGGTTTAGTTTATTGCTCACCGCGACATTGGGACTATTGATGTTTGCATTCAAAAAGAACCTAGAAGAGATCAGTAAACAAAAGAAAGATTTGGAAAAATTAAATCTGGAGCTTGACAGGTTTGTCCATACGGTCAGCCATGATATAGCAGGGCCGCTGACAACCATTGTTGGTTATGCGGCCCATTTGGAAGGGCATTATCTACAGAAATTGGACAAAAAAGGTTCTGATTGCATCATTGGCGTACGTAAAGGGGCGACGAGACTTACAGTGTTGATCAAGGATATGTTGGAATTGACAAAAATGTCCCGGATCAAGAATCCTTATTCGCGGGTTTTGATCCAGGAGGTCGTTGACGCTGCAGTAGCCAATTGTGATTTTATGATCCGTCAGGTATCCGCAACCATTGAGATCGAGAGGAAATTGCCTGAGATTGTTTGTGACAGGATTAAAGTTACGGCCGTATTCTCAAATCTTATAAGCAATGCGATCAAATTTATCAGGTCTAATGTGCCGCCGGTCATCAAAATCGGTTGGAATGAAACCCCTAAGGGATATGAATTTTATGTCCAAGACAATGGAATTGGTATCGATCCGCAGCATTATCAGGAAGTATTCGAAATCTTTAAACAATTGCATCCTGCTGATCTATATGGCGGTTCAGGTGTAGGTTTGTCTATTGTCAAAGCCGCCCTTGAAGACCAGGGAGGCCGCGTGCGGTTGGAATCGATCCCCGGTCAAGGCGCCAAATTTATTTTCACCATCCCAAAAAATCTCATCCCTGCCAAGCCTTTATACTAAATAGCCGATATTTACTGAAATTAAAATCATTTATTCAACTATTGATACCTAGTTCTTTTTAAGATAAAATAAAAACTAATATTAAGAATTAAATATATTCCCCCAAAATCTCCTAACCGGATCCCGCCGACTGCCGATAACGGCAGGCGGGGGCCATAAATAGCAAGGATGTTAATGAAGAAGTACGTTGTTGGTGTGGATGTCGGCGGCACCAATATCAAATTGGGAGTCGTAGCGCCTTCCGGACAAGTAATTGTCAGAAATAGCTTTGCCACAAAGCCTTTTGCTTCAAACAAAATTCAATTGATCGCCGCGCTGAGTTGTGAGATCGAAGCCAGTATTGCAGCTGCCGGTTTAAACAAGAAACAAATTGCCGGTGTGGGAATTGGTCTCCCCGGACTCGTTGATTTTGAAAAAGGGATCGTGCGATTCTTGCCTAACATTCCCGGTTGGCGATCTGTTCAATTAAAGTCCATTCTCCAAAAAAAGATTAACTTGCCTATTTTTGTCGATAATGATGTCAAATTAATTACTTTAGCTGAGTCCAAATTCGGTGCAGGCGCGGGTGTTCGGAATCTGGTTTGTCTGACATTGGGAACGGGGGTAGGGGCCGGTTTAATTCTAAACGGTGAGCTTTATCGTGGGGAAGGCAATGCTGCGGGAGAGTTGGGGCATATGCCCCTTAATGAGCACGGGCCTAAATGTAATTGCGGCGGCTTTGGATGTTTTGAAAAGTATGTGGGGAACCAAGCTTTGTTTGCCTTGGCTTGCCGGATGATGGGAAAGCCAGGCATGACCACGTTGACCATGTTTGCTTTAGCCCAAAAAGGGAATAAAAAAGCATTATTGTATTGGAAAAGGGCTGCGGAACATATCGGAAATGGATTGGTCGGTATTGTTAATTTATTGAATCCTAGCCTGATCATCATTGGAGGGGGCGTATCTAATAATGAGAAGTTTTTGTTTAAGGCCATCACAGAGACTATCCGTCGCAGGGCTATGAGCTTTCAGGGATCGGCGTTTAAGATCAAGCGTGCACATTTTAAAGATGACGCCGGGATTATCGGTGCCTATGTTTTGGTGACGAATGCGCAAAAGTAGTCTTTATATTTTATGGATTGCGGCCGGTCTTTTGGCCTGTGCCTCTTTTTTATTTTTGACGAATGAATCCCTGGCTAAACTGCTTCCGATGCCGAATTTAAAAGGCCAGTTTAAAAAACAGGACCTCAAGAGCACCTCCCAAGTGACACTGCAAGCTGATCAGGTCAGTTTTTCCCAGTCAGATAATAAGGCCCATGCTCTGGGTAATGTGGTGGTCAACAGCAAGGACCAGCATTTGTTTTGTGACCAACTCCAATTGGACCGGACTATCCAGGAAGTCGTGGCCGAGGGGGATGTGTATCTGGATTCACCGCAGGAACAGGTCTTAGCGCAGGGGCTCACCTATAATTTTAATGATAGCACCGGCGAATTTCGTGATGCAAGGGTATATCTTGATCCTTATCAGATAGAGGGGCAGAAGATTAATAAAGTTTCTGATAATTATTTTACCGTGGATGAAGGTTATCTGACCACCTGCGATCTGGACCATCCGCATTACCGCATGGCCGCACGCCGTATGGACATATACGAGAAGGATAAGGCCATTATCCATAACATGAAGGTTTATTTGGGCAATGTACCGGTGATGTATTTGCCGTATTATGAGCAGAACCTTAAAAACCGTCCGATGTTTACCTTTGTGCCCGGTGAGAAAAAGAATTTTGGACTGTTCCTATTGACGACCACGCGTTTTCAGGTCGGGTCGGATGTAAAGGTGGCCCTGCATGCCGATGTACGCGAGCGGGACGGTTTTGGTGAAGGTTTTGACGTGAATTACAATACCCCTAATTTTGGCCGAGGACTTGTGAGCGCCTATTATACGGAGGAAAATCAAATTGCCAGTCATCATTTGTGGGATTTATACAGAAATGGTGTTAAAGTAGGCCCGACGAATCATCATGTGCTTTACCGTGTCATTTGGCGCCATAAATGGAGGATCGACAAGAATACCGACCTGGTTTTGCAGTATTATAAACTTCATGATTATGATATTCTTAATCAGTACTTTTTGAAGAATTATTTCCCTCGTGATTATCAGCAGAATGCGCAGAATTCCAATTATGATACGTATCTGTTGCTGACGCGTGTCATGCCGCATGGCACGCTAACTTTTAATATCGACACCAGCCGCGAGAACCCTCAGATACAAGGCATTGAGCGTATACCGGAGGTTCAATACACATTTAATAATCAACAAATAGGAAATAGCGGTTTTTATGCTAAAAGTACGGACACCTTCTCGGATTTGACCTATCAGAACGATCCAAAGACATTTAACGAAAAAACCCTGCGTTTTGATTCGAACAATGATATCAATCATCCTTTTAAGATCGGGTTCATCGAATTCAATCCGCATTTGGGAGGGGAAGAAACATATTACAGCCGTACTGCTTCTGTGGACCAAAGCAATATCATCCGGGGCATGTTCCGCGGCAGTCTGGATATGAGTACCAAGTTTTATAGGATCTGGAATGATTATCATACGAATTTCATGGGGCTGAACATCAACGGCTTACGTCATGTCATAACCCCGACGATCACATATTTGTATCAGGCCAGGCCTACCTTCCCGGCATCTAACCTTAATATTTTCGATCCGGCCATTGATGATCTATACCGGATCCATCAATTTGAATTTGGATTGGAGAATAAATTACAGACCAAACGTAAAGGCGAGGTCGTTGATTTGTTAAGACTTTTAATCAGTACCGATTATGGTCTCAATGGGACAACCGGTCATAGAGGATTTAATCCTTACGATTCCCTGCTTGATTTTAATCCTACTGACTGGTTGTCCTTGCACAATGATAATGAATATGATTTTCATGAAGGGCACTGGAATTCCGAAAATTTTGATGCTACCGTTCATGACGGGAAATGGTCCTTTTCCCTGGGGAACTTGTATACGCGGACTGAAAGCGACCAGATCACGACCCAGTTGGATTATACGATTAACCCTAAATGGAAGTTTAGGATATATAATACTTTTCCTGTGGTCAATGCTATCGATGGGAACGTCAATAGCGCCAGAGAGAATGAGTTTGTCCTGACGCGTGATTTGCATGAATGGGAAATGGATCTAACGATCGACAGAGTGGAGGGGGGCGGCTCAACATTCTATGTCATTTTCCGTCTAAAAGCATCCCCGGATATGAAGTTTAACTTGCTTCAATCTTCTTTCCAGCCGTCCAGGCCTGGAGCGCAAAATTAAATTCGCTGTAGTATAAACAAGGAGTAATAGGATGAAGATCGCAATTATAGGTTCAGGTTATGTGGGGCTGGTCTCAGGGGTTTGTCTGGCCAATATCGGGCATCATGTGATTTGCGTGGATAATAATGCGGATAAGATCAAAACGTTAAAAAAAGGACGATTGCCGATCTACGAGCCGGGTCTGCTGGAGTTGATGAAAGCAAACGTAGCCAAAAAGAGGCTTTCCTTTACGGGATCCATCGGCGAGGCGACTAAAAAATCCCAGGTGATCTTCTTAGCCGTACCCACACCTCCTAAACCCAACGGGGATGCAGACCTGACCTATGTGGAAAATGTGGCACGACAGATCGCCCAGCATATGGATTCTTATAAATTGATCGTCGAGAAATCTACAGTTCCGGCGGAAACAGGTAAGCAGATCAGGCGAACCATTCATTTGAACCTGGCCAAAAAATATAAAAACGGTAATAAGATCCTGCTGGATTTCGACGTGGCATCCAATCCTGAATTCCTTAAAGAAGGCAGCGCGGTGTATGATTTTATGAACCCTGACCGCATTGTGATCGGCGTGGAGAGCAAAAAAGCAGAGCAGTTGTTAAGGGAAATCTATAAGCCGCTTAAGCCGAAGATATTAGTTACGAATATTGCTTCTGCTGAAATGATCAAACACGCGTCCAATTCATTTTTAGCGACGAAGATCTCCTTTATCAATGCTGTAGCCCAGATATGTGACCGTGTAGGCGCGGATGTGCTCAAGGTGGCTGAAGGTATGGGATTGGACAAACGCATCGGCCGGCAATTCTTAGATGCCGGTGTCGGTTACGGGGGTTCCTGTTTTCCCAAGGATGTGGATGCGTTTATCCGTTTGAGTGAACGCAATGGTTATGATTTTTCTTTGTTAAAAGATGTGCGGCAGATCAATGAACAGCAGCGGCATTGGTTTGTCCATTTTGTCGAGGAGAAATTGTGGAACATCAAGGACAAGACCATCGGTGTGTGGGGACTGGCCTTTAAACCGAATACCGATGATATTCGCTCTGCCGCGGCCCTGGAAATTATCCAGCTTTTACAAGCCGAGGGGGCTAAGATCAGGGTTTATGATCCCAAGGCCCTGGAGAATGCTAAAAAAATACTTCGGGGAGTTACATTTTGTGATAATGCTTATACGGTTGCCGAAGGGTGTGACTGTCTTTTGCTTTTGACTGAATGGCCGGAATTTAAAGACATCGATTTTGTACAGATCCGTGATGCCATGCGTCAGACCGTGATCTTTGACGGACGTAATTTCTTGGACGCTGTGCATTTGCGTAAAATCGGATTTGAATATTTCGGGACAGGCAGGGGGAAATCACTGTGATTAAAAAATCTAAAAAAACAGTCTTGATCAGCGGCGGGGCAGGTTTTTTGGGGAGCCATTTGTGTGATTGGTTTATTGGTCACGGGTTTAAAGTGATCGCGGTAGATAATTTGCTGACGGGATCGCTCAAAAATGTTGCTCATTTGAGGACAAATAAAGACTTCAAGTTTATGAAGCATGATGTTTCCAAGCCCTTTAAAATTGCCAGCAAGGTGGATTATGTAATGCATTTTGCTTCACCGGCTTCGCCGGTGGATTATGCAAATCATCCCATCGCCACTATGCTCGTCGGCAGTTATGGCACGCACAATTTATTGGAAATTGCCCGCGCCCAAAAAGCAGTATTCTTAATGGCATCCACCTCTGAAATTTACGGCGATCCCTTGGTTCATCCTCAAGTGGAAAGTTATTGGGGCAATGTCCATACGATCGGGCCGCGGAGCATCTATGATGAGGCCAAGCGTTACGCCGAAGCAGCCACGTTCGCGTATAAGCGTGTCTATAAAATGGATGTAAAGATCGTACGGATTTTTAACACCTATGGCCCGCGCATGCAGATCAAAGATGGACGGGTGGTCCCTAATTTTATCGATCAGATCTTAAACGGCCAACCGTTGACCGTTTATGGTAACGGAACCCAGACGCGTTCATTTTGTTACGTGGATGATCTGGTGGACGGGATAACCCGGCTGCTTTTATCCAAGATATCCGGGCCGGTGAATATCGGCAACCCCAGAGAGTTTGCAATTATAGAATTTGCAGAGCTTATTCGAAAGAAGTACAATCCTAAAGCTAAGATCATTTATCAGCCTCTACCGCAAGATGATCCAAAACAGCGACGGCCTGATATTTCTTTAGCACGTAAAGAATTGGGATGGGAGCCGAAAGTGTCACTAGAAGATGGTATTAGTCGTACTATGAGCTGGTTTGCGGACAACCGAACGACCTAAAGAGACCATTGCACAAAAAGGAACAGGGAATATTGGACTGGTTTGCCAAGAATAGATAATATGATTACTAAAGACGAAATCATAGCTTTTGAAAAGGAGATCGCAGAAATCTTTGCGACGGGGGTCATCCGTGCTCCGGTGCATTTACGAGCCGGACGGGAAGATGCCCTGATCAATATTTTTAAAGAACACCATATCGGCGATGATGATTATGTGTTTGGGTTTTGGGATTCTCATGAATTGGCCCTTTTAAAGGGGGTACCGCGCGAAGAATTAAAACAGGCTATTATTGAGGGGAAAAGCATTTCCTTATGTTTCCCTAAGTATAAAGTGCTTTGCTCGGGGATCGTCGGAAGTCTCATGGGAACGGCAGCCGGAGCGGCCTGGGCTTTGAAAAATCAAGGTAATAAGGGGCGGGTATTCTTATTTTGCGGGGACATGTCGGCGGAAACAGGCATTTTTCATGAAGCTGTTAAATATGTTTATAATTTTGACCTGCCGGCTACCTTCATCGTCTGTGATAATGGTGTCAGCGTCATGACCGATACCAGGGCCACTTGGGGCAGTCAAGAACCCTGGTTTCAGGGCACTAGATATGAAAGTAAGATCATTTATTTTAAATACACCAACGGCTATCCGCATTCCGGCCTTGGCAAATTGATAAAATTCTAATATGAAATATTTTGACGAATTAAAAAGAACGATGGAATGGCTGGCCCAACAGCCCAAGGTGATGTTTGTGGGGCAAACTGTCGCAGGTCCGGGAACATTTATGTTCCAAACCCTGCGTGACTGTCCCAAAGAACGCTGCCTGGAGATGCCGATCAATGAAAGTTTCCAAATGCAGTTTACCATTGGGTTAGCCCTGGCTGGGTATGTGCCTGTGACGGTTTATCCAAGGCAAAATTTTTTGTTATTGGCCACCGCAGACATGGTCAATATGCTTGATAAGATCCCTTTGATCTCCGGCGGCAAGTGGCCGGTGAAGGTCATTATCCGTGTGGCCACCGGACCTGATGCGCCCGTACATCCAGGGCATCAGCATATTGGGAATTATGCCAAGGCCTTGCGCGAATTATTCAGTTGGATCGAAGTCGTAGAGCTTAACACTGCCGAGGAAATTTTTCCGGCCTATATGCACGCGTTGACGCGTACAGACGGCAAATCTACCCTGATCATTGAACATGGTAATTTTTATAACGAAGAATATTATGCCAAAGGGATGATCACAACCCCGTCACAGCACTAAACCCATGCGCCGCGATTCCAAAATCTTTATTGTCGGACATAATGATAGTGTTGAAAATTCCCTGCGGGGGTATTTTCAGGCAGAGGGGTTTTCTCATGTCATCTCCAATACTCTTGACCATATCAATTTATTAGATCAGTCGAAAGTCACTGATTTTTTTAGGAAATTTAAGCCGGAGTATGTTTTTTTAGGGTCCGTGCGTTCAGGTGGGATTGCGGCCAATCAAAAGTTTCCTGCGGAATTTATTTACGAAAATATCCAATCCCAGAATTTGGTGGTTGAGGCGGCTCGATCGGCGAAGGTCAAGAAATTATTATATTTTTCCAGCTCCTGCGTTTATCCCAAAGAAGCCAAACAGCCGATCAAGGAAACATCATTGCTGACAGGACCGCTTGAGCCGACGAGCGAACCTTACGCCATTGCCAAGATAGCCGGCACCAAATTGTGTCAGGCCTACAAGGTCCAATACAATTTTAATGCCATTGCTGCCGTCCCCGCAACACTATATGGCCCGGGCAGTGACACGGATATCGAGAACGCCCATGTTTTAGGGGCCTTGATCGCTAAATTTTATAAAGCTAAAAAGGAAAACGCCAAAGAGGTCTTTGTTTGGGGCAGCGGCAAACCGCGTCGCGAATTCTTATACGTAGACGATTTCGTCAGCGCCTGTCTATTTTTGATGAAGAAATATGATGGGCAGGACGTGATCAATGTCGGTAGCGGTTATGATGTGACGATCAGACAATTAGCAGGGATGATCGAAGAAGCCAGCGGCTACAAAGGCAAGATCAAATTCGACACGACCAAGCCAGACGGAGCCATGCGCAAACTCATGGACAACTCACGGATGCGCAAACTAGGCTGGAAGCCGAAGATTAGTTTAGAAGAAGGCATCGAGAAGACATATCAGGGGTACATTACGACCACGACTTAATCAAATTAAAAACCATGGAATTATAAGGAAGGGAATGTATGAAAATTTTAGTGACAGGTGGCGCAGGATATATTGGGGCGGTTTTGGTGCCTCGGTTGTTGGCGGAGGGGCATGAGGTCATTGTTTTGGATAATTTTATGTACAATCAGTCCTCGCTGTTAGATGTCTGCTATCATGACAAATTGACCATCGTGCGCGGGGATACACGGGATAAGAGTGTAGTGACACGCCTGATGAAGAGTGCGGATGCTATTTTTCCTTTGGCTTGTTTGACCGGTGCTCCTTTATGCGCCAAGGACCCTGTAGGCGCGCAGACGATCCTTTTGGATGCGATCAAAATGATCCTTGAATTGCGCAGCAAGGATCAAATGGTCATTTTTCCAACTACTAATAGCGGCTATGGGGTGGGCGAAAAAGGCAAACATTGCACGGAAACAACACCTTTGCGACCTATTTCTTTGTACGGGAAATTAAAAGTGGATGCAGAAAACGCCATTCTTGAATCAGGTGGCGGCATTACCTTGCGATTGGCAACAGCTTTTGGGGTTTCTCCCCGCATGCGACTGGATCTATTGGTCAATGATTTTACCTATCGTGCGGTGTACGATAAGTTTGTGATCCTTTTTGAGGCCCATTTTAACCGGAATTATATCCATGTCAGGGATATTTCCAAGGCCTTCTTGCACGCTTTGAATAATTTTGATAAAATGAAAAATCAACCCTATAACGTCGGTTTAAGCGACGCTAACCTGACGAAGTTGCAATTGTGCCAGGAGATCAAGAAACTTGTCCCTGATTTTTATTTTGTGGAAGCTTCCATCGGTGAAGACCCGGACAAACGTGATTATCTCGTCAGCAATGAGAAGATCGAAAAAACCGGGTTCAAACCGGATGTTTCCCTGCAAAAAGGCCTGCAGGAGTTGATCAAAGGCTATCAGGTCATTAAACGCAATCAATTTGCCAATATTTAAAGGGCCTTCATGAAACAGCTTGATGTCCTGTTTGTCCATGCCAATGCATCTGCCAAGATCTATCAGGGTTTAGCCAAGGATTTTTCTGCGATCGAGCCTCCGATCTGGGCGGGCATGCTGGCCAATCATTGCCGTATCAAAGGTTTTTCTGTCAATATCCTGGATTGCGAAGCGCTGCATTTGGATGAGGCGCAATCAGCAAAACAGATCGCCCAGGCGCAAGCGCGGCTGGTCTGTTTTGTGGTGTATGGGCAGCAGCCTTCGGCGAGTTCTCAAAACATGTCCGGGGCGACGAGTTTGGCTGATGAGGTCAAGAAATTGGCACCTAAGGACAAGATTCTTTTTGTCGGCGGGCACATCGCTGCTTTACCGCGTGAGGTCTTAGAGAAACATTCAAGTATTGATTTTGTCTGTCAGAATGAAGGTGTCTATACCATCTCCAATTTATTAAAGACGGATTTAAATGAAGGCTTGGGAGCGGTGGATGGGTTGGGTTTCCGCCGGGATGGGGGCATTATCCTTAATAAGCCATCACCTATCGTGGCTAAGGCGGATCTGGCCCGTGAACTTCCGGGCATTGCCTGGGATTTGCTGCCTGTTAAAAATTACCGCACTGCCTTGTGGCATTCTTATCCCAATGGTTCCAATCGTCAGCCTTTTGCGGCCTTGTACACGTCCTTGGGCTGTCCCATGAAATGCTCTTTTTGCATGATCAATATCATCAATCGACAGGAGAATGAATATTCCGACGGATCAGCGGTATTCCGTTATTGGGAGCCGGAGCATATCATCAAGGAATTTGATTATTTTGCCTCCCAGGGCATTACTAATATCAAGATTGCCGACGAACTTTTTGTGCTTAACGCCAATCATTTTCTTAAGCTTTGCGAGTTGATCATAGAGCGCGGTTATAAATTCAATATCTGGTGCTATTCCCGGGTGGATACGGTGAAGGATCAATATTTGGCTACATTAAAAAAGGCCGGTGTCAATTGGCTGGCCCTAGGCATAGAAAGCGGGAATACCCGGGTACGTAAAGATGTGACCAAAGGCCGTTTTGAAGACGTGGATATCCGCTCGGTGGTGGGCAAGATCCGTGAGCATGGCATTAATGTCATCGGCAATTATATTTTTGGCCTGCCTGAGGATGATCTGAGCAGTATGCAGATGACCCTGGATCTGGCCATCGAGATGAACACCGAGGAAGCTAATTTTTATTCAGCCATGGCCTATCCGGGCAGCCCCTTGTATGGTATTGCTAAAAAAGAGGGGTGGAAATTGCCTTCGAATTATGCAGGTTTTTCTCAACACTCTTATGAAGGGCAACCATTACCGACCAAGTATTTGACTGCCGAGCAGGTTTTGGCTTTCAGGGATGAGGCATGGATGAAATATCATACCAACCCGAAATTCCTGGAATTATTAAAACAAAAATTCGGTCAATCTGCGGTGGATGAGACGATCAAATCGACCAAAATTAAATTAAAACGTAAGATCTTAGAGGAGGTTGCTTAAGTCATATGATCATATCCCGCACTCCTTTTCGTGTTTCTTTTTTTGGCGGAGGCACTGACTATAATGGTTGGTTTCAGGATCATAACGGAGCCGTTTTAGCCACCACTATCGATAAATATTGTTATATCACCTGCCGTTATCTGCCGCCATTCTTTGATCATAAGTCACGCATCATTTATTCCAAGATGGAACATGTCCATAATGTCGATGAGATCGACCATCCTTCCGTGCGGGAAGTGTTACGTTTTTTGAATATCCATGAAGGCATTGAAATTCATCACGACGGAGATTTGCCGGCACGGACAGGTTTGGGGTCAAGTTCTTCTTTTACAGTCGGATTGCTTAACGGTTTATACGCTCTCAAAGGGCAGATGGTCACCAAGGAAAGATTGGCCCGCGAAGCGATCCATGTTGAGCAGGTCATGATCAAGGAGAATGTCGGCTGTCAGGACCAGACTCTTGCTGCTTATGGTGGGTTCAATTTGATCGAATTCGGAGGCACCAATCATTTGCGCGTACAACCATTGACTATCCCGGCCGCAAAATTAAATCTTTTGCAGGATCATTTGATGCTCTTTTTTAGCGGGTTCTCCAGGACAGCATCAGCTATCGCTAAAACACAGATCGAAAATATCCCTCAAAAAAGGGCGGAATTAGCCCGCATGCATGAAATGGTCGGCGAGGCTGTGGAAGTCTTAAATGGCCATGACCTTTTAAAATTCGGCCGTTTGCTCGATGAAAGTTGGAAGCTCAAGCGCACCTTATCAGATAAAATATCCAGTACATATATTGATGACCTATACTCAACAGCCATCAAGGCAGGGGCTTTGGGCGGTAAATTGTTAGGTGCCGGCGGAGGTGGTTTCGTCCTGTTTTTTGTAGAACCCTCCAAGAAAGAAAAGATCCGCCATGCACTTAAGGATCTTTTGGAAGTTCCTTTCAAATTTGAGAATTTGGGCAGCCAGATAATTTTTTATCAACCTGACAGCGGATTGATTAAGTGAGCGAAGGATCTTTTATCATATGTTCCCAGATGTTGTTATCCTTGCCGGTGGTCTAGGTAAACGTCTTCAATCGGTCACCGGCGGTTCCCAGAAAGTGCTGGCCAAGATCGGTGATAAGCCGTTTTTGGAAATACTGATCGATTACATTGCCTCTCAGGGCGGCAGACGTTTCATCCTGTGCGTTGGCCATGGCAGTGATGAGGTGGAAGCTTATTTTAAAGATAAATACCAGGACCGCGAAATTGTCTTTTCCAGGGAAGAATCTCCTTTAGGAACAGGCGGGGCCATCAAACAAGGTTCAACCCAAGTAAAGACAGACACCTTTTTAGCGATGAACGGGGACTGCTTTTGTGTGATCGATTATAATGAATTGATCGCCGTACATGGGAAGGACAAAGCCAACGCTACGATTGCGATTGCTAACTTGCCGGATGTTCGTGATTACGGAAGTATTACAGTTAATGAAAAGAGCCAGATAGTTGCATTTAAGGAAAAATCGATCCAAGTTCATGCGGGCCTGATCAACACAGGCACGTATTGTTTCAATCGAGATGTATTTTCTCTAGTAAAAACTATATCCAAATTCTCGATCGAGCATGATTTCTTCCCGTATTTGATAGGCCAAGGGTTTTATGCATTTGAAGTAGAAAACCGTTTCATCGATATCGGCACCCCGGAGCGCTATTCCTGGGCGCAGGAACATCTCAAAGCATTGAAGGGATAAGCATGAAATCTGAGAATTTTAACAAAGCAACAGCAGTTAGCGATGGTAAAGAAGAATCCAAGTCCGGGTACAAGGTCCCTTTTGGAACAGTGTCGATTACTTCTAAAGCTAAAACGCTTATTGATGAGGCGATCGAACGCCGTTGGCTGACCAAGGGGAAATACGTCAAAGAATTTGAGGAAAAATTCGCGGCATTGTTCGGCGTTAAGTACGGTATCGCCGTCTCCAGCGGAACAGATGCCGATGCCATTGCCTGTGCCGTGCTTTATGATTTTGGCGCCAAGCGAGGGGATGAGATCATCGTACCGGCCTTGACCTTTGTGGCCACAGGCAATGCGGTTTTACAGGCAGGATTCACGCCTGTATTCGTCGATGTGGAACGTGAGACTTTAAACATCGATCCTAAAAAAATTGAAGCTGCCATAACCCCGCGCACACGTGCGATCATGCCCGTACACTTGATGGGCAAGTCCGCGGCCATGGATGAAATTCTAAGCATTGCTAAAAAGCATAAGCTTTATGTTATCGAAGATGCTGCCGAAGCGCACGGGGCCGAATACAAGGGAAAGAAAATCGGTGCTATCGGGGATATGGCTTGTTTTTCATTATATGCCGCGCACATTGTGACCACGATCGAAGGGGGCATGCTCATTACCAATAATGAGGCAATGGCTGAGGCTGCCCGTTCCCTGCGTAATCACGGCATAGACGGGAAATTTCAATTTAGGCGTATCGGTTTTTCCGCCAAGATGAATGAGATCGAGGCTGCCGTGGGCCTGGGCAATCTGGAGATATTTCAGGATATTTTGGAGAAAAGGCGCCTCAACGTGCGTCATTTGATCAAAGCCTTTGGACGGTTTGATCAATATTTTTGGTATCTGAAAGAAGAGGCTTATGAGGTCTTAGGCCCGCATGCATTTTCGATCATTCTTAAACCAGGAGTTAATTTTACCAAGAATGAATTTGTGACTTATTTGGAAGCGCAAGGTGTTGATTCTCGTAATTTGTTTTATTCTATCCCCACACAGACGGAGAGTTATCAGTTTATGGGTCATAAACTAGGCGACTTTCCCCAATCGGAATATTGTTCTGACCACGGCACCCATATCGGTTGTCACCAGGACATTGGTATTAGTCAATGTGATTATGTGATTGATACTGTTTCAAAGTTCTTAAACGCCAAGGGGCACCGCGTTTAATTTATGCGAAAGAATATTTTATTCATTCATCATGTCTCATTCCTAGGTGGGGCAGAGAGATACTTATTTTCTTTGATCGAGGTTTTGGACAAGGACAAATATAAGGTCCATTTTATTTGTCAAGAACCGGGGCCCTTGAGCGAAGCTTTAGCCAAGCAGGGCGTTGTTGTCAGCTTTATGCCCTTATTGGCATGGAGGCAGTTGCGTCATCTGGTGACCAATCTTATGAGGATCAAGGCCATTATTGATTTTTGTCGTTCGAATCAGATCGATTTGATCTGTTCTAATAATTACCGTGTTTCATCGTACGCTGTTTGGCCTGCCAAATTCCTTAGAATACCTGTTGTTACCATTGTTCAAGATTTCGTTTCCCGTCGGAAATTATGGAAATTCAATACATTCTTTTCCGATGCTCTGGTTGTTGTTTCCAAAGCAGTAGCTGATCCTATCAGACGTTATTTTAAAAAAGAAATAGTCACTATTTATAACGGCATGGATATTGATGCCTTGTTAATGCTGATCCCTTTGGAGGATATTTTAAGGACTGAATTCCCTGTTTTAAAGGGTAAGCGTGTCGTTGGTATGGTGGCACAAGTAGTTCCGCTTAAACGACATAAATTATTTTTAGAATCGATGCTGGAAGTGTCAATGCAGGTCGAAGATGTGATGTTCGTTGTGATAGGAGATTCACCTTCGCCGGAGCAATTAAGTTTGGATGATCTGCGGGCATATGCGCAGGAATTGAACATGACTCAGAAGGTGATTTTTACAGGGACAAGACCGGATGTCCCTTCATTGCTTAAATCGTTTGATGTTTTAGTGCATCCTGCGGACAGAGAGCCATTTGGCAGGGTGATCATGGAAGCCATGGCGGTGGGTGTTCCTGTGGTAGCCACTGCCAGCGGTGGTCCGTCCGAGATCATTGAAGAGGGCGTAAGCGGGTTTTTAGTTGATGTGGGGGATAAAAAGAATATAGTGGAAAGGGTTTCTAAGCTTTTAAAAGATGCCTGGCTGCGTGAGGACATGGGGAAAAAGGGACAGGCGCGTATTCGTCATTCTTTTAATCTTAAGGAGACTGTCTATCGCTTTAATGATGTTTTTGAAAAACTGTTGAGCAGGAAATAATGTTGATGGGAATATCCGCAGTCATTATAACCAAAAACGAAGAGCATCGCATCCGTCGCTGTTTAGATTCCCTTAAAGGATGGGTGGATGAGATTATCATCGTTGATGATGAATCAACTGATGCTACTACTGCTATTGCCCGAGGCGAATATGGCGCCCGGGTTATTATCCATCCATTGCAGGATGCTTTTGACCGTCAGCGTAATCGGGGCATGGAAATAGCAGCCCATCCTTGGGTTTTGCAAATGGATGCAGATGAGGTCATTGCCCCGCAGACCAGGGAGGCTATTGGGCAAGCCCTTCGCCAACCGGGGCAATATGAAGGATTTGAGATCTTACGTCAGGACTGTATCGGGGAAGTGCCGTTAAAACATGTTGGCGGCTGCTTTCAGTTAAAACTCGTACGCAAAGGATCAGGTTCCTATAAAGGGAATATTCATGAGGCTTTTAAGCTCAAGGGAACTGTTGGTCGTATTGAGGGGCCTGTTTGGCATTATGCCATTACTTCAGTCGGGAACATGATCGAGAGGCAGAATCGTTATTCGGATCTGGAAAGTCAAAAGTATCTGCTGGAAAATCCTGCTATCAATGCGGGTCAGGTCAAAAATAAATTGATCGTCAAGCCCTTCAAAATCTTCATCAAACATTATTTTAGACACGGCGGATATAAAGATGGTATCCCGGGTCTTATTTGGTGCACGATCCATACCCTGCATCCGATGATATTTTGGTTAAAAGTGCTTGAAGGCGTTCAAAAGAAATGTGCCGGGTCTAAGGGGTGATGATGAAGGTCAGTGGTTTTACTATAGTGCGTAACGGGGTTAAGCTGCATTATCCTATCGTGGAATCTATCAATTCCATTTTGCCCATCTGTGATGAATTCATCGTCAACGTGGGGGACAGTGAAGATTCAACGCTGGATTTGATCAAGAGCATTGCTTCGCCCAAGATCAAGATCATTCAAACCAAATGGGACATGTCTCAGGGACCGACGGTGCTTTCGGAACAAACGAACGTTGCCTTAAAACATTGTACAGGTGATTGGGCGTTCTATTTGCAGACGGATGAAGTTATTCATGAAAGTGACCTTCTCCGGCTTAAGCGCTGCATGGAGCGATACCTGCATCATCCTGAAGTTGATGCCCTGCGCTTTAGGTGGCTTCATTTTTATGGCAGCCATTGGCGCTACCGTATAGACGCGGGCTGGTATCAAAAGCAGGATAGGATCGTTCGCAATAATGGCCAGGTCCAATCTTACGGTGATGCGTATGCGTTCTGTCGTCGAGACGGTAAAGATATGACCATCAGGAATACGGGTTGTTTTATGTATCACTACGGATGGGTTTTTAGCGAAGAAGTCATGGCCCGTCGCCGGTTAAATCAGGGAGAGATCTGGTCGGATAATCGGGATAATGAAAAAAGGACAGGCCGTTATGAATTTGGTGATTTGAAGCGCTTCCCGGTCTATTTCGGTTCTCACCCGGCGACGATGAAAGATCTGACAGCCGCCCACCCGGTCAGTCAACAAGATTGGCAAGAGATATCCCGCCAATATTGGTGGAACCCCGCCTTCTGGCTTCGTCTGCGTTATAAAACCGGACGACGGGTTAAAGAGAAGATGACTTAGATGAATTTTAGAAAAATCCTTATCATCAATCCCTACGGCATCGGGGATGTTTTATTTACGACACCCCTTATTAGCAATTTGCGCATGGCTTATCCCCAGGCGTCTATCGCGTATTTGGGCAATCAACGTACCGCTGATTTTCTTAAATTTAATAAGGACATAGCCCAGGTTTTTATTTATGAGCGTGATGAATTTGTGGGAAAGCCTTCCAAATACCTCGAGCTCTTTAACAGCATCAAACAGCAGGGTTTTGAGGTAGTTTTCGATTTTTCCCTTAACAGCAGCTTTGGATTTTTGTCTGTGGCCTGCGGCATTAAAAAACGGGTGGGTTTTGATTACCGCAAGCGGGGGCGATTTTTGACCCATCGGATCCCTATGCTCGGGTTTGAAGAGAAGCATATTGTTGAATATTATCTGGATCTGTTGCGGTTGATGGATATCCCGGTTAAAACCAAACAAATGAAACTGGATGTCCCTTCCCAAGATATCAATTGGGCCCAAGAATGGCTTAAGAGCCATGAGATTGACCCTGCTGCCAGGCCGCTAATAGCGGTTTTACCCGGTGGGGGAGCCAGCTGGGGAAAGGCGGCCGGGTATAAGCGATGGCCTACATCTCATTATGCCCAATTAATAGATAAAATCGTTGAAAATTTTGACGCTGCTATTATACTGATGGGAGACTCCAAAGAAAGGGAGCTGTGCCTTGATGTTATCAATCAGGCTCATTTTCCTATACATTTTGCCGTTGGAGAGACCTCTTTGTTGGGGTTAGCCGCTTTGCTGATGCAGTGCCAAGGGGCTATCGTCAATGACGGAGGCCCGTTACATGTGGCCGAGGCTGTGGGTGTCAAGACAGTTTCTATTTTTGGCCCGGTTGACCCGCAAGTGTACGGTCCCTATCCATTAGTGAATCATACCGTGGTGCAAAAAGGTCTGCCCTGCCAGCCATGTTACAGGCGTTTTCGTATGGCCAATTGCGGACATATTAATTGTTTGGGTGAATTATCTGTCGAAGAAGTCTATAGAAAGGTGCAAAAAATCCTATGAGTGTTCCATTTATTGATTTTAAAGAGCAGAATCGTTTGATCTCAGGTGAGGTGGACTTAGGTTTTAAGAAAGTATTTGAAAAAGGCGATTATATTTTAGGGGAACAGGCCCATATTTTTGAAGAGGCTTTTGCCAAGTACTGTGAGGTTCAATATGGGGTAGGGGTTAATTCCGGCACCGACGCGCTCCATTTGGCCCTGATGGCTTTGGATATTAAGGAAGGTGATGAGGTCATTGTTCCGACACATACCTTTATTGCCACGGCCCTGTGCGTTTCTTTTTGCCGCGCTACACCGGTATTTGTGGATATTGAGCCGGACACTTTTAACATCGATCCTAAATCTTTTCAGGCTGCTATCACTAAGAAAACTAAGGCTGTGATCCCTGTGCATATTTATGGCCAGCCAGCCAACATGGATGAGATCACGGCGATCGCCCGTAAACACGGTGTGAAGATCGTCGAGGATGCGGCTCAGGCGCATGGTTCGCGTTATAAAGGCAAACGTGTCGGATCCATCGGTGACGTGGCTTGCTTTTCATTTTATCCCACTAAAAGTCTGGGTGCCTGCGGGGACGCGGGGATGATCGTGACTAATAATAAAGATATTTATGAAAAGGCATTGATGTTGCGCGATTACGGCCGTCAAGGACGTTATGAGCATAAGATCAAGGGAACGAACTCACGCCTGGACACCCTTCAGGCCGTGGTGTTGAATGCCAAATTAAAGCATCTGGATAACTGGAATGAGATGCGCGCGAAAAATGCGGCCATCTATGCACAGCTTTTGAAACCATTGAAGAATGTGGTCGCTCCTATTACTAAGGAAGACCGTACCCATGTGTTTCAGACCTATGCTATCCTTGTTCCCAACCGCGATCGTGTCGTTGAGTCCATGAAAGCCCAGGGCATTGGCGTGTTGATCCATTATCCGATCAGCTTGCATTTGCAGGAGGCTTATGCGGATTTGGGTTGCAAAAAGGGGGATTTCCCCGTTGCTGAGAAGGTGGCCAATGAGGTTATGAGTTTGCCGATGTTTCCACACATGACCCGTGAACAAATTGAAGCTGTGGTCGCGGCTTTGCAAAAATCTTTGTAGGATAAACAGGAGAAAAATGGTGCCCATTGCATTGAGTGTCGTTGTTATTGCTAAAAATGAGGAGAATCGCATCAAGGATTGCCTGGACAGTGTCGCAGGTTTTGCCGATGAGATTATCGTGGTAGATGATGAAAGCACCGACGATACGCGTAGCATTGTCTTGAAATACACAGATAAGATATTCACCCGGCATATGGAGCTTGAAGGTAAGCAACGCAATTTTGGGGCTTCCAAGGCAAGAAATAGCTGGATCATGATCCTGGATTGTGATGAGCGCATGACGGATGAGCTTAAAGCAGAGATTGCCGTGGCCCTGAAAGAAGGGGACCCTAAGATCGCGGCCTACTGGGCGCCGCAGATCAATTATTTTGGTGACGTGCAGTTGAATCATGGTGGATGGTCAAACCCTCATATACGTTTGTACAACAAAGATCATGTGAAGTGGTCCGAGGCTGATTTCGATGTCATTCACCCGGGTTTAAAATTTGCAGAAGGCTATAAGGGGGGAAATTTAAAATGCAAATCCATTCACTATAGTTTCAGTAGTGTGGAGAATTTCATTGCAAAGATCAATCGTTATTCGACATTGGAAGCCACCAAGTGGTATTTGGACGGGCGGAAAATGTCTTTCGGCAAGGCGATGTGGCGTTCGTGGGACCGGTTTTTCAGGCGTTTTGTCGCTAAAAAGGGATACAAGGACGGGTATTATGGTTTTGTGGCAGCTGTCTTAAGCGGTTTCCATGAATTTGCGGCGTACAGCAAATACAGGGAGATGAAAGAAAAAGGTTGATGCCCAGGTTTTATCAAAATGTCTTTTATCAGAATTTTCTAAGTTTGCCATCAACGATCATCAAGACCGTCGGGCGTAACTGTAGAGCCAAGAAATTTGAGCCAGAAGTCAAGGCCCTGGAAGCATTGATAAAAAAGGGTTCTTTTTGTTTTGATGTGGGCGGGGCGTATGGCCGTTATGCCTTTCCTTTATCGAAGATGGTGGGCCCTCAGGGCAGAATATACAGTTTTGAGCCGGGGTCTTATAGCTATAAAGTATTTTCATTTATAAAATTTTATTTTGGCCTTCAGAATGTAGTATTGATCAAAAAGGCGGTATCCAATAAATCGGGTTCGATCGAGTTATGTTTACCCCCGAAAAGATCAGGAAAGCTGGGCACATCGTTGGCCCACATTCATACAGGGAAAAAAGCAGATAGTTTTTGTGAAACAGTAGACATGTTGACCCTGGATGAATTTGCCAGCCGTGAGAAACCCGCGCGCCTGGACCTGATCAAATGCGACACAGAAGGGTCGGAATTATTGGTGTTTCAGGGGGCCCAGGGAATGATCGAGCGGTTCAAACCGATTATCCTGACTGAGATCGACGCGAGTAATCTGGCGCGATATCAACAAAAGCCGTCTGATATCATCAATTTTTTCCGTCAGTGGAAGTACAGGCTCATGATCTGGGAAGCAGATGTCTTTATCCCGGTAACAGATGCCCAAAGCCCCAGGAACTATTTTTTTATACCGGAACATATGGATATTTAAGGACTTATGAAAGTTGTTTTCCTCGATAGAGATGGTGTTATCAATGAATTCCCGGGCAACGGCGCTTACGTGACCAAGGTCAAAGATTTTCATTTTATCCCGGGGGTCTTGGATGCCATCCGTGAGTTGACCTTAAGCGGGCATAAGCTTTTTGTCATTTCCAATCAGGCAGGGGTTGGCAAGGGTGTTTATTCTCTGGATAAACTTAAACGCATTGATGCCCGCATGATCAAGGGTGTTGTGAAAACAGGCGGCAAGATCCGGAAAAGTTTTTATTGCACGCATCGTTCGGATGCCGGTTGTGATTGCCGCAAACCCGGTATCGGCTTATTAAAGAAAGCTCTTAAGTCCCTTAATAAAACCATTGTCCACGCACAAAAGGCTTTTTTTGTCGGAGACACCGAAGGTGACATCAAGACCGGGCATAATGCCGGATGTAAAACTATCTTTGTGCTTTCTGGCCGCGAAGATCGTCGGTATATGCGCAAATGGACGGTCAAACCGGATCATATTGTCAAAGATTTGAAAGCAGCGGCACAAATCATCCAAGATGAAAATTCTAGTCGTCCACGCAACAGCCGGGGCCGGGCATAAAAAAGCAGCAGAGGCTATATTCAACGGTCTAAAAGCCAAAGGTGGCTTCGATGCCCGTTTGGTTGACGCGTTGGATTACACCAACCCTGTTTTTAAAAAATCCTATCCGGGAGTTTATTCCTTTTTAGTGACCTGCCTGCCCTGGGCCTGGGGATTTTTATTTGGGGCCCTGGACATCCCATGGATACAGCCGTTGGTGCGGGGTGTGCGGCGTTTGTACAATGGCTTTAATGCCCAATCCCTGCAGAAATTCCTTATTCAGGAGCAGTTTGACTGCATTATCACGACCCAATTTCTGTCGGCGGAGGTAAGTGCCTATCTCAAACGCGAAGGAAAAATTAAATCCAAGATCATTTGTGTCGTAACGGATTTTGATGTGCATCGCATTTGGGTCAATCGTGGGATCGATGTTTATACAGGGGCTTGTGAATATACCAAGGATAAGTTAATTGCGTTAGGCGTTAGCCCCCAGAAGATCTTTACGACAGGTATCCCGACCGATGTTAAGTTCAGCACCCAGCCGGATATAGTTGCCTTAAAGAAGAAATTGGGGCTTCAAGACGGGTTATTAACTGTTTTGATTGCAACAGGGTCTTTTGGTATGGGGCCGGTTGCTGAATTGATGGAACAGCTGAGCAATTATCAATTGTTGATCGTCTGCGGGCACAACCGGGAATTATATGAACGATTAAAGCCGCAGGCAAAGAAGAACGCGCATGTGTTGGGTTTGGTTGACAATATGGATGAACTGATGGCAGTTTCTAATGTCATGGTAACCAAACCTGGAGGATTATCTATTTCAGAGGCATTGGTCAAGAAATTGCCCATGTTATTCTTTAGCGCCATTCCGGGGCAGGAGACCAATAATATCAATGTTTTAAGTACGTATGAAGTGGTATCGCAAACTCAAAGCTCTTTACCTCAAATCTCTCAGACCATTCATGAATGGCATTCTAATCCTAAAGATCTAGAAGCTTTGCGCCAGCGCATGAAGGAATTATCAAAACCTAATGCCGTCGCTGATATCATTGCCCTAATATGAATATTCCCTGTAACTTGCTTGGCGTCACCTAATTATGAATATTCCCTATAATTTGCTTGTCGTTCCCTCTCTATGATTGCCCAGGTTGTCTTCGATCTACCCCTAGATGGGCCTTTTGATTATTTGATCCCCGAGCATTTAGTCTCTCAAATGTCAGTAGGGGCACGTGTTAAAGTGTCTTTGGGGCACATGTCTCAAATCGGCTTTGTCACAGGCCTGCTTGAGCAAAGCGCCGTCCCCCAATTAAAACCTGTGCAGTCTTTGTGCGATCCCTCCCCGGCGTTTAATATCCTGGATCTCACTTTTGCCAAAGATTTCTGTGCCTATTACGGCTGCAGTGTCGGTGAAGCTTTGGGTACGATGCTAAGGAATAAAACGGACTTTTCATTTACTTGCCGTCGAGACCATACACAGGTATTTTCTTTATACATCTGCCAGCCCAATGTTTACGCGGTTAAAATCCAGGGGATCATTGACGGATATCCCCGGGATTCCCGTTTTTTAATTTTAGTCCCTGATGCCTTCAGGGCACAGAGCCTGTCCCAGCAGATCAAAGCAGCAGGGTCTGTCAAGATTGGCAGCCGATCAGCGGTATTTGAATGTGACGGTCGATATGATTGCATCATCATGGTTGATGAAGACGATCCGTCTTATAAGCAGGAACAGATGCCGATGTACGAAACCCGTCAGGTGCTTTTGATGCGCTCTCGGAGTTATGGTTTTGACATTGCTTTTGTGGGAATATCTCCCTCGGTGGAACTAATGGCCATGGTGCGTGATGACCAAGTTGAATTGATCGAAGAAGCGACAGCTAAGCTTGCGCTCGCGAAGGTGGTTGACCTGTCCAATTATAAATTCATCCCCGGGCTGCTTTCGCCGCCCGTGCGTGACGCGCTTGATGCAGCTCTGAAAGCAGGTCAAAAAAGCATCTTAATTTTAAACCGCCGGGGGTCGTATCGCTTGACCCGTTGTGTTGACTGTGCAGAAATTCTAAAATGCAGCCATTGCGACAGCGCCCTGATCTATTCAAGGGCAGAAGGAAAGTTTTTATGCCGTCATTGTACCTATACGGTGCCAGGAGATATCGTTTGCCCTAAATGTCATAAGTCCAGTTGGCGCTCGATGGGTATTGGGGTCGAACAATTACAAACAGAGCTGAAGAAATATTTTCCTCAGGCAAGGATCACTGCCTTTGAACGTGCTACAAAATCAACAGAAAAGACGTCTAAGCCTCTTGGCGATTTTGATATTCTGATTTCTACTTCGGCCGTTTTGCGCTTTCAGGGAGAGTGGAGGGTGCAGGTGGCGGCGTTTATTGATTTTGATGCCCAATTAAATCGATTAGACGTGCGTTGCGGTTTCAACGCTTTTAGTTTGGCGCTTCATATCTGCA
>Ga0302320_10000202_pt1 | contig 135302 bp, 136 predicted proteins | sample Bog_T0_3_FD_202130 | JGI IMG/M metagenome (GOLD analysis project Ga0302320, IMG submission 202130) | Peat permafrost microbial communities from Stordalen Mire near Abisko, Sweden - Bog_T0_3 | ecosystem: Environmental > Terrestrial > Soil > Wetlands > Peat | place: Sweden: Abisko, Stordalen... | reverse complement strand
GTTCACCTTGGCCGCCATCTCGTTCAACCTGACCCGGCTGCTGGCCAGTCGCCAGTCCGGGCCAGTCAACATAGCAACAATCGGCTAAGAAATCGCGCCTGAAAGCGTTCTCACGCGGTCTCTTTAGCCCCGGTGTTCCGGCCTCGTATCAGCAATGTGTTTTTCCGCAACCCTAAAGCGCATCCTAGCAACCACGCGGGCTTTAAAGCCCCTGAGGCGCTGAGCATCACCGCAAAGCCTCTCGTCGACTCGCTTCTTTCCATTTAGAAGCTGCCGCTGCTTCCGTGTCGCCGCCGGCGGCGCTTGCCGTCGCGCCAAGCACTGCGAACATGCCCGCAGCGATGGCCGCCACTTCCGCTTCCTTGGAATCCGTCCGCTTGTCTTCTGGCCGCTTCAGCATCCGGTCAAGAAATCCCGTATCGAGCTTGGCGGAACGGAAATCTGGGTCGCGCAAGATTCGGCGAAACAATGAAATGTTCGTCTTGATCCCGCCTACAAAATATTCGTTAAGCGCACGTGTTAGCCGCGCGATCGCCTGCTCGCGGTCGCTGCCGTAACCAATCAGCTTGGCCAGCAACGGATCGTAATCAATCGGCACGTTCCAGCCTTCATACATGCCGCTGTCGCGGCGGATGCCCGGACCCGAAGGCGCGAGCAGCAGAGTAATTTTGCCGGGGCTGGGAAAATAATTGTTGTCGGGATCCTCCGCGTAAATGCGGCATTCGATCGCATGTCCGCGAATGCTCACATCTTCTTGCGTGAATGGCAATTTCTCCCCGGCGGCGATGCGAATCTGCAGATGAACCAGATCGAGGCCCGTGATCAGTTCCGTCACCGGATGCTCCACCTGCAAGCGCGTATTCATTTCCAAAAAATAAAAATTCTTTTGCCCATCCACCAGGAACTCAACCGTTCCAGCATTGGTGTAGGCTGCGGCTTGTGCCACGCGGACCGCGACTTCGCCCATCCTGCGCCGCATGTCAGCGTCGACAATCGGCGACGGAGCTTCTTCCATCACCTTCTGATGGCGCCGCTGCAGCGAGCATTCGCGTTCGCCAAGGTAGACGGTGTTGCGATGCTCATCAGCCAGCACCTGCATCTCAATGTGCCGCGGATTGACGATAGCCTTCTCGATGTAAACCTCGCTGTCCCCGAAAGACCGCTCCGCTTCGCTGCGCGCCGCATCGAGAGAAGACTTAAGTTGCTCGCGAGTGTCGACCAGGCGCATGCCTTTGCCGCCGCCGCCCGCAGCCGCTTTCAACATCACGGGATAGCCGATTCTCGCGGCGACTTGCTCTGCCTCCTCAAACGATTCGACTCCGCGCGATGTGCCGGGCACAAACGGAACGCCGGCCTTTTCCATGGCCTGGCGCGCGCGCGTCTTTGATCCCATGGCTTCCATCGCGGCGGCTGTGGGCCCAATGAACTTCACGCCCGCGTCGGCGCAGGCCTGGGCGAACTTTGCATTCTCAGAGAGAAATCCGTAACCAGGATGAATGGCGTCAGCGCCTGAACGCTTCGCCACATCGAGAATCTTGGGAATGTTGAGATAAGATTCGCGGGCCGCGGCAGCGCCGATCGGATACGCTTCGTCAGCTTTGCGCACGTGCAGCGAAGCGCGATCCACATCGGAGTAAACCACGACTGCGGCAATTCCCATTTCATGGCACGCGCGCAGCACGCGCACCGCGATCTCGCCTCGGTTGGCTATGAGAATTTTCTTGAACATTCTCTTGGATATTCAACGGCGTCAGCGAACCCAGAATTCTACAGGAAACGTGGCTAAGAGTCGGTGATGTATGTCGCCAATGGTGGTGTTTTCAGGAAACGCTTTCGGGCTGCGAGTAGAGAGCCCACGCGGTCGATAAATCTTGCACGACGTGGCCGAGCGATTTGTAAACCGTAATCTCTTCCGGTGAGCGGCGGCCTTCGATTTCGCCCGCCGACACTTGCCCGATCTCAGCGACAATGTGGTCATCTCCGATTAAGCCTGCAGCTTTAGCCCGAAGAAATTCCGCTCCCTGCGCCAGAACTCCTTCGCGGCTATCGGCGATAAAGCGCGAACGCACAACCAAATCGTCATCCACCTCAACCGGACCTGCGTGGCTTGAGCCGACTAGATTCACGTGCGTGCCAGCGCGAACCCACGCTCCTTTCAAGATGGGCTCGGTCGCTGAAGTTACGGTGCAGATAATGTCAGCTTCGGCGACTGCTTCTTGCACATGTCCTGCGCTCGAAACCGGAATGGCTAGCTCCGTTTGCAGTTGCTCAGCGAGGGTGCGAGCGCGTTCGGACGAACGTCCCCAGATCTTGATCGACTGCAGCTTGCGCACTTTGCCGATGGCGCGCGCGTGAGTTGCGGCTTGTTCTCCGTAGCCGAGAATTGCCATGCGGTTGGCGTTCTTGCGCGCCAACGCGTCGGTGGCGACTGCGCTCGCGGCGGCAGTGCGAATGGCTGTAATCTCGCCCGCATGAACTACGCAAACCGGCGCTCCATTTTCCGGGTCGAACAGAATCACGAGGCCCTGATGCGACTGTATTCCCTTCGCGAAATTCTCCGGAAAGACGCTGATTAGTTTTGCGCCGAAGGGTGCGCTTGCGCCCATTGCTCCGGGCATGACGCCGAACATGCGGCCATCGGCGAGCGGGATGATCGAGCGCAGAAGTTGCCGGGTTTCGCCGCGCGAGAATGCGATCATCGCGTCGCGCACAATCGGAATGCACATCTCATATGTGAGCCGGCGCGCGACTTCTTCGCGGTCGATGAATCGCATCAGGGTTCCTGGTTTCAGGCAGCGCAGTGTGACGAACCGTTCATTCTAGCGGAGATTCTGTGGGGACTTGATGCTGTGGATATCCGCCCGAAAATATTTATGGGCGACCTGCTTTTGCGCTGCGGGAGTTGAGCCCATTTTGTTTTCTTGGATCTCCAGATGAGGTACCCCCTCCCCCCCGGCATCGTGTATCGCCAGTGTTCATGCGGGTGTTCGAGGGTGCAATGTGCAAATGGCGAATTCGATCTTTGTTTTCAATAGGATACGGGTAAAATCTTGACAACAAAGTACTTGGCGCTATTTTCAGCCAGTGACAAGACCGCTCCGTACTGCTTTCGCCTCGACCATCTTCTGCTTATTCGGCTTTGGGCGCAAGGTCAGATGTCACGGTGGCATAGTTCTTGGTGGGGTTTTATCTATAGCACCCGGTGCTATAGTATCTTGGCTGGCAACGGTTGAAGAGAGGCGATTTTGAGGAGGTGAGGCGAATGACTAAGAAGAGCAAAAAGTATCGAAGCGATGCAATGGCTGCTCTGCACGAAACCATGCGGGACTTGCGCGATGGTGGGATTATCGACAAACGGACGATGCGGCGTTTTGATGAGGCCTGCCTTACTCCGATTCGTCCGCTGAAGCCTAAAGAGATCAGGGCGATTCGAGAAAAAGAGCGCGTCAGCCAAAGCGTATTTGCCAACTACCTGAACGTGACGAGCAGCCTGGTCAGCAAGTGGGAGCGGGGTGAGAAGCGGCCATCTGGGCCTTCGCTCAAACTGCTGTCGCTGGTGGAGAAGAAGGGGCTTGCAGTGGTTACATAGGCGCGGGCGCTGTGCGGAGAAAGCAGGTTCCTCCGCTCCGCCGTCGCTTCGCTCCGTCTCCGGTCGGAATGACAGAGCAAATATTGCCGTCACGTTCGCTCCGGCTTCGGTCGGAATGACAGAGTAAATATGGAGGCTGACTTATTTACGAGCCCTCAGGCGGCACGCGGGAAAAACTCACAGCGAACGGAGCTTCGACTGCTTGGACCGATTTCGCCCAGCGTGCGCGTCGGGAAAAGCGGTAACGCAGGAGGGTCCAGATCGCCAGCCAGCCATCGGAGTGGCGAATTTTCTTGCCTTCGCTGGAGGAGCGCGGGACGTAGTGGACCGGGACTTCGGCGATCTTCTCGTCCATGCGGCAGAGTTTGGCCGTGACTTCAGGACAGAACTCGAAGCGGCGGCATTGCAAATCGATCCGCGAGATCAGCGAGCGGCGGAAGACTTTGTAGCAGGTGGCTTCGTCGTGAATGGCCGCGCCGTAAAGCAGATTGGTGAGATGCGTTAGGAGCTTCGCTCCTAGAAAAAATCGAAGGCCACGCTCGGGACGGTCTGGGCGCACGCCGTAGACTACGTTCGCGCGGCCCTGTTCGAGAGGGCGCAGCAACGCAGGATAATCCTGCGGGTCATATTCGAGGTCGGAATCCTGAATCAGAATATATTCTCCGCGGGCATACTGCAGCGCCGTGCGGATGGCTGCGCCTTTGCCACAGTTTTTTTCATGAAAGACTACGGTGACGTTGTCGGCTAGAGGTATGGCTTGTAGTTTTTCGCGGGTGCCGTCGGTGGAACCATCGTCGACGATGATGATTTCTTTTTTTACCGGCGAGGCGTGGATGGCTTGCAGAAGTTCATCTACATGCGCAATTTCGTTGTAGACGGGGACGATTACGGACACGCATCCGGCCCAGCGCGCCTTGTCTGGAAATGATGCGGTGTTGCGGGGCGAAGATGCCAACGATGCTGCACTCGTCATGCGGGAGACCGATGCATTGATAATAACATTTCGGTTTCCCGCGTTTGGTCTGGGATTAAGCATTGGACGCAGCCCGGCGGGTGTTTTTTTCGCCTTTTCAGGGCTTGTTCCTCGCGCAAAAAGCTAACCCGCGGCTTACGCCCCTTCGACAGGCTCAGGGCAAGCTGCGGGCTGTATTCTTTCGCCGCTTCGCGGCTGATGTTTTCCCCGTTTTTATTTCGGTTGATCCATAGTGATGCCTTGCGTGCCTGGCTGCTTCTCGGCCTTAGCTTTCTTTGTGATCAGCGTCTGATCCACCCAGTGGTCGGCGGTCTTCAGATCTTCCTGGCGGAGAGCGAGGTCGTCGCATTCCACGTCGGCCTTTTCGCGATACATCAGGTTCAAATAGGCCATGGCATCGTCGTAGTCGGGGCGAAGTTGAATCGCCTTGTTCAGGCTGTCAATGCCTTCTGTGATCGCAGGCCCATTCTTCACTTTCAGTTCGGCGCAGACCTTTTTCTGGTCTTTGTTCTTGGGATTCAGGTTCTCGTCCGGTTTCAGGCCGAGCTTGGCGCGCTCTTCCATGCGCGGCTGGTAGCAGGCTGTCCAATCGATCACGCCCACGGAGTAGTACGGTTCGGGGTCGTTGGGATCCATGTCGGCGGCCATGCGGTAATATTTTTTGGCATCGTCGAACTTCTTCATGTTCAGGTAGAGGTAGGCGATGCCCTTGGCGGAGTTTACTTTCTGATCGCGCGCCGCCGCCGGCATATCGAGAACCTTCTTGTATTGCTCAATGGCCTGGTCGGCCATCTTCATGTTGTCTTTGTCTTCGACGCCGGGAATGTACTGTTGCGCGAAAGCCGTCGCCAGATACATCTTCGCGTTGATGAGGGAGGGATCGAGAGCGACGCTCTGCTGGAAATGATCGATGGCCTCTTCGTACTTCGCGTTTTTGTAAGCGGTGACGCCCTTGTTGAGCTGATCCCGGGCTCGCAGCTTGCTGCAGCCCACGGAAGAAAACAGGGCCAGGGCAGCGGCCACCAGCGTTAGCATTCGAATGTGTTTATTCATTGCGGTATAGGTCTCCCTTGCCACAGCATCCTAGGCCCAGAGACATCGGGTTGACAAGTCGCGACCGCCGGCAGCGGGATGAAAATGATTCTCCACCGCAGGCGGAATGCGTTGCGCGACCTTCCGGGCGCTGCCTTCTTTACCTCTTGATTCTGAACTTCTCGTCGCGCCTGCTTACTGGCCCGCTTCGATCTTGGCGGTAATCAGGCCGACCTTGTCTACTCCGGCGGCATGCGCGATGTCAATCACGCTGGCCACATCGGCGAAGGGAATCGGGTCATCGCCCTTCACGAACATGACTTTCTCGGCGCGGGTTTTGTAGATGTCGGCCAAACGTCCCTGGAGATTATCCCAGGTGGCGTCTTCCTGATTAATCTTGAGGCCGGGGTCCTGACCAGCGCCACGATCGATCAACTGCACGACGATGGTGCGGTCGGGCGTATTGTTTTTTGGCGCGTTAGGCGGAGGCGGCTGAGGAACCAGCGCATCCAAACCCTTCGGCGTCAAAGGCGTGATCACCATGAAGATGATGAGCAGCACCAGCAGCACGTCAATGAGCGGAGTGACGTTAATGTTGGCGCTCTGCCCTCCGCCGCTTCCCAATGACATACTCATAATTCGTTCTCCTCGTACTTCACTTGTTTCATTGTCCGCCCGTCGGAGTAGTGGTGGGCGGAGCGTTTGGAGTGCTCTTCTTCTGTTCAGTGAGCAAGCCCAGATCGTCTACGCCGGCGGCGCGCACTGCGTCCACTACCTGCACTACGCTGCCGAAGTGGGCGCGGGCATCCGCCTTCAAATAGACTTCTTTGTTGGTGCGATTGGTCAGGCGATCTTTCACCTTGCCGGTGAGCGTGTCAACGCCGCCGGTAAGCTTGTCGGCGCCGAAGTAAACCGTTCCGTCGCGCATGACGGAGACCAGCAGAGCATCTTCTTTGTCAGCGTCCTGCATGGGCGTGGGATTGTTTACCTTCGCCATGTCAACGCTGATGCCCTTCTGCAACATGGGCGTAATGACCATGAAGATGATCAGCAGAACCAACATCACATCGACCATGGGCGTGACGTTAATGTCAGAGTTGACATTCGCCCCTTCGTTTCGTTTGGCCATCGACATAACTTAATCTCCCGTACTTCGAACATACTTCGAACCGCGAGTGCGCCGCCTGAATTTGGGAAGCCCGGCGCTGGGAGTGGTCCCAGCGCCGGACAGCAACTCAGCGCGGACTCTGTCGCAGGGATTTCTAAATCCCCGCGACTAGACACTAAACTACGACCGGCGAACTTCCCGGCGCTTCAGGAAGTAGTCGATCAGTTCGCTGGATGAATTGTCCATCTCGACATCGAACGCTTCGACGCGGCCGGTGAGGTAGTTGAACATCATGACGGCGGGGATGGCGACCAGCAGCCCGAAAGCCGTGGTTACCAGCGCTTCAGAAATGCCGCCTGCGACCGCGCCCAGACCGGTTGCCTTCTGCTCGGAAATTCCCTTGAAGGCGTTCAGAATGCCCATCACGGTGCCGAACAGGCCGACGAACGGCGCCGTGGAACCGATGGTGGCCAGACCGCCCAATCCGCGCTTCAGTTCAGCGTGGACGATGGCTTCGGTGCGCTCGAGCGCGCGCTTGGAAGCTTCAATGGTCTCGCCGGGGATTGCGCCGGGGCTATCCTGGTGGGCCTTGAATTCCATGAGGCCGGCGGTGACAACCTTGGCCAGATGGCTCTTCTTGTTGCGCTCGGCGACCTTGATGGCTTCATCAATGCGGCCGTCACGCAACGCTCCGGCTACGGCCGGGGCAAAGGCGCGAGACTGCTTGCGCGCGGCGCTGTACGCCATGGCTCGATCAATCATGACGCCGATCGACCAGCCCGACATAATGAACAGGATGATGACCACGATTTTCGCGATGATACCCATCTGCTTCCACAGCGAAATCGGATCCCACCCCACTGCGCCACCCTCCTGCACAATCCAGGCGGCTACCCGGGGAACGTGATGGAACGCTGATACGGCAAAGTTAGCTAACATGAGTTGCTTTCCCTCCTCGGAACTTCTTTGACTTTGATGCGAGAATCTTTCCTTCCGGCAAAGGTCGACGGCAGAAAGTTTCGCCGCCAGCCACCGGATGGGCTACTTGACTCGGTTACATAAGATGAAAGGCATGGCGGCCGCGTCCTGTAAAAGAGCCTTCCCGGCCACCGCTTTTGGATGGGAGGGGAGGGCCGCCTGCACTTGCACTTTGCAACACTTCTTCTAAGACGTTACTTGTTCTAAACTTCTTCAAAGCGTTGTCGCTGTAATGGCTTACGCCAGCCGGGGTTTAACCTCCGGACAGGGTAAAGTTCACGGCAACTTCGGTATCCACTTCAACCGGCTCGCCATTCAGCAAATACGGCTTGTAGCGCCACTGCTTGACGGCGTCGAGCGCGCTCTGCACCAGCATGGGATGCCCGCTGATCAACTGCAGGTTTTCGATGGCACCGTCTTTGCTGATCTGCGCCCTTAATATAACTGTTCCCTGAATGCGTGCCTGCCGCGCCAGAGGCGGGTAGGTCGGCTGAATTTTCTTGACCAGCAGGCCCGAAATTACGCCGGAAGAAACGCGCTGGCGAGCTGCTGGTGCCGCGACTTTAGGCACGGCCACCGGCGTGGAGCTGATAATGCCGCCGATCACGCCGCCCATCTGGCCGCCCGGAATACCGCCGGGTACGCCGCCCACTACGCCGCTCGACGCCATGGATGGCGGCGGAGCTTCGTCTTCCTTAATCATCTGAATCTTTTGTGGGATCTTCGTGGGCGTGCGCAGGGCTCCGTTCACAATGTCGGTCTGAACCTGCTTGATGATTTTTACCGGCGCAGCGGCTGGCGGCGGAGGGGGTGGCGGCGGAGGGGGCGCCACTAGAAATGTCATTAACTGTTGCTTCGGCAGGGCTTCGGTGAAGATCAGGGGCATCAAAACCATCAGGCCGATCAACCCTACTTCAAGAATGATCGCAAAGGTCGTTGTCCTGCCCCGCTTTGTCTTTAATCTGCCGCCGGATTCCAGAAGGCTATCTTCAAACATAAATGTTCCTCCTACTCAGAGCCTACGTGAGCTTAGACACCGACTGACTCCCCTTTGCTCCCGAATTGGACCAACTTGCCGGAAGCGGGTCGATTGAGCCCTGCACCTGCCGGACTCATTTTCCCAACTCCCTACAAATAAAGGACTAACCGAGAACAGCCAGCCGCGGTATCGGGCTCTTACCTTACCCGGGCAGGCATTGCAATCGCGCGCTTGCCCCGCTCGATTCTCCAATCCTGATAAGCCACCAGAATCGGAGCGGCAATCGCGATCGAGGAATACGTTCCGATCAGGATGCCGATGACGAGTGCGAGGCTGAATCCACGCAGCACTTCGCCCCCGAACAAATAGAGTGCAAGTACGGTAAGGAACGTGAGGCCCGCTGTCAAGATCGTTCTGCTCAGAGTTTGATTAATGCTCCGATTGACGATTTCTGACAGTTTCTCCCGCCGCATGAGTTTAATGTTTTCGCGGATGCGGTCAAATACCACGATCGTGTCGTTATTAGAGTAACCAATCAGGGTGAGTATGGCGGCAATAACGGTCAGGGAAATGTCCTTGTTGAGCAGCGAGAAGAAGCCGACGGTGATTAGCGTGTCGTGGAATACCGTAACCACGGCGGCGATTCCGTAAATCAGCTCGAAGCGGAATGCGAGGTAAATCAGCATTCCGGCCAGCGAATAGGCCGTGGCCAGCAGCGCTTGCTTGCGCAATTGCGCACCGACTTGCGGCCCGACGATCTCCACGTTGCGTACGCCGAAATCTGAAAGGAAAAATCCGTTCGGCATCGCGGCGAAGACTCCCGGATCGACCGCGCCTTTTAATTGATCGAAGGAATTCAGCACGCCGCTGTTCGCCTTGTCGCGAGCGTCTACGACGGCCTGCGCCTGCTGGGTGTATTTCTGCTCGGCGTCGGAACCGAGGTGCATGGGATCTTTATCCAGCAGAAACGTCTTGATATCTAGGAGGCTGGCGTTGTTTAGATCCTTCTTGTCGGCTGGAACATTGGTTTCGAGCGCGTTGATAATCTTCAGCTTGCCCTGGTCGAGCGCCTGTTCGCTGGTTTCCTGCACGTCGAGGTCGATCAGCACCTCGTTGTTCGAAGGAATGTCGTAGGTCTGGATCTTCGCGTTGTGCAGGCCTGCGCGATCCATGGCCGCGCGCAAGGCGTTGTCGTCCGGCGTGTGCGAGAACTTCACATACACCAGCGTGCCGCCACGGAAGTCGACTCCGTACGGGATGTGGTGCCAGAACAACATGGAAAATAAGCCCGCCACACTGAACACGAGCGAGAAGGCGAGAAAATACCACTTCTTGCCGAGAAAATCGATGTTGGTATTGCGAAAGAACTCCACCTATGAACCCCTCTTAAAAGTCCTGTCATTCCGAGCGAAGCGAGGAACCTGCTGTTTGCTGCGACCGGAAAGCAGATTCCTCGCGCGATACAGCCGCGCATCGGAATGACAAAGTCAGTTTGTATTCCCTTAAATGCTCAACGCTTCTCCGCGCTGCTTCCGGCTCAACACCCAGTCAAAGATCATCCGCGAAACGAAGACTGCGGTGAACAGGTTTGCCAGCAGACCGAAGGTGAGCGTGACCGCAAATCCTTGCACCGGGCCGGTTCCGAACAGAAACAGAATTGCGGCCGAAACGATAGTTGTGACGTGCGTATCCACGATCGTGATCCAGGCGTGGCCAAAGCCTTGATCCACCGCGGAAGGCGGCGTCTTGCCGTTGCGCAACTCTTCGCGGATGCGCTCAAAAATCAGCACATTCGAATCCACGCCCATACCGACGGTAAGGATCACGCCCGCGATCCCCGGCAGGGTCAATACCGCTCCCACATAGCCCATGAAGCCGAGCAGGATGATGAGATTCAGAATTAGAGCGATGTCGGCATTGATGCCGGCCGCGCGGTAGTAGACCAGCATGAAAATCAGAACGACCAACATGCCGATGACCGCCGCACGAACGCCAGCGCGAATCGAATCGCTGCCCAGCGACGGGCCGACCGTGCGCTCTTCGAGATACTTGATGCCCGCCGGCAGCGCCCCTGAGCGCAGGATCATCGAGAGATCCTTCGCCTGTTGCGAGGTCATGCTGCCGCCGCTGATCGAGCCGGTATCGCGGATCGGTTCTTTGATGTTTGCGACTTCTTGCACTTTGCCATCAAGAACCACTCCCAGTTTCTCGCCCACATGCGCGGAAGTGAAGTTGAAGAAACGCTGTCCGCCCTCGCCGGTCAGGTTAAAGGTCACGCTGGGCTGGCCATTCTGGTCGGTGCTGGCTTGCGCATCGCGCAGGTCTTTACCTCTTACCGCCGGAACGCGCGACACAAAATACCAGGCTTGTTCATCCCCAGGAGTTCCGGGAGCCGCGTGCCCGGACATGAGAATCGCATCCACCGGCATTACGCCGCCCTTGGCCTGCATGGCAGCATCTGTGCTCACATACGGTCCATCGAGAACCTGCCTGATCTCAAGCACGGCCGTGGACTGCATAATGGTCTTCACGCGCTCGGGATCATCGACGCCCGGCAACTGCACCAGAATCTGGTACGCGCCAAGTCCGTGTTCCTGAATGGTAGGCTCACTCACTCCTAAAGAGTCAATGCGGTTGCGGATGGTCTCAATCGCCTGAGTTACAGCTCGATTCTTCAGGTCGTTGAGCATCTGCGGCTTCATGGTGAGTATGTTCGCGCCTTCGGCTCCCGAACCCAGGTTGTACTCAGCCAGGCGCTCGGAAACGATGTCGGACAATTCCTTCCGGCCATCGGGCGTGATGCCCTTCAGCACGACCTTGTCAGGACTGTTCTGCGGATCAGGTTTCGAAATGTCGGTGAAGGGTACCTTGCGCTTGTTGAGTTGCTCTTTGAGCACTTCGACGGCATTGTCGGAATCGGCGTTGACCGCGTCGTTGACCTGCACCTGCAGGATGAGGTGAGTTCCGCCCTTCAAATCGAGCCCAAGGTTAATGCGCTTGGTCATGGCATCAAGCAGGCCCTGCCCGGAAAAGCTCTGCGGGACGCCGAAGATCCCGAACAGAAAGACCAGCAGGATTACGACGACGAGTCCCAATCTCCACATCAGGTTCTTATTCATGATGAAAACAATTTCCCAAATCTAAAGTGTCCCGATCTAAGGGATGTACCGCACTACTTTGCAGTGGCCTCATCGTCCGCGGTGGTGACCTGCGTGACCGAGGCCTTGGTTACTTCCAATAAAGTATTGCTCGGGGGAACGCGCAAATGTATGGCATCATCTTTCAGCGCCATAATCGTGCCGCGCAAGCCGCCGCTGGTAACCACTTTGTCGCCAGTCTTCAGGGAATCCAGCATGGCAGTCCACTTTTTCTGGCGGCGCTGCTGGGGAAGAATCAGCAGGAAGTAGAAGATTCCAAAGATAAATAGCAGTGGGGCCACGCTCAACCACCCCATTCCGCCGCCTGCCGCCTGCATTGCTAAGAAGAAGTGCATGTTTGTCAGAGTCTTTGGCCTCAATCTGCGAACAACCGCCCACGCCTACAAACGCCGCTGGCCTGTCATTTCACGACGGGATGCTGATCGATTCCGGCCGGATCTATCTATTGCTCAGGCTTCCATCCGGGGAGGTCTCCCTAGAAAGGTCACGGTTACGGCGAGACCAGACTCCAGAAGAAAACGGGACTCTTCCCCAAGTCAAATAGAATGACGCACCCTGCGCATAGTGTCAAGGTAGAAACTCAGGTTGTGGATGGTATTTAAGACCTGAGCCAGCACCTCATTCGAAGCATAAAGATGACGCAGGTAGGCCCGCGAGTAGCGTTGGCACACCCGGCAGCCGCATTTGGGGTCGAGGGGCCCGGCATCCTGAGCATAGCGCGCCTGCTTAATCGAGACTTTTCCCCCGGAAGTAAACAGCAGTCCATGGCGCGCGGCCCGCGTAGGCAGAACGCAGTCCATCATGTCCACGCCAAGCTTGGCGTACTCGGCGATCTCCTCGGGCGTGCCCACTCCCATGAGGTAGCGCGGCTTGTCGGCGGGAAGATATTGCAGCGTAGCCTCGACCACTTCGCGGGTGCGCTCGCGAGGCTCGCCAACGCTAAGCCCGCCGATCGCATAGCCAGGAAAGCCGATCTCGACCGTACGCTCGGCCGATTCTTTTCGGAGTTCGAGATCCATCCCGCCCTGGACTATGCCGAACAGGGATTGGGCGAGGCAGGGGCTAGGGTCTAGGGGAGAGGGGCCAGTGTGAGTAAGGCAGTGGTCAGTGGTCAGTGGTCGGTGGTCAGTGGGCGGCGTGGCCTGACGTTCCTCATTGTCGTTATCGTTGTCATTCCGACCGTTCGCGAAGCGAAGCGGAGGAACCTGCTGTTCGCCGGCGGTGCCTGCTGCCCCAATTAACGGAGAACTGCCAGAGGCGGTTTCTGGTTCACTGACCACTGACCGCTGACCGCTGACCACCTCTTTCCACGGCACTTCGTGCTTATGTTCCTCAAAATACTTCTTACTCCGCTCAGCCCAGCGCAAAGTCAATTCCATCGACGCCCGCGTCCGCGCGCGATCTGCGGGATACTCCGTGCACTCATCGAACGCCATAATAATGTCGGCGCCCAACCCGATCTGCGCTGCTATCGCGCTCTCTGGCGTGAAGAAATGCGAGGAACCGTCGAGATGCGAGCGGAACGTAACGCCCTCCTCGGTGACTTTGCGAAGCTCGTTCAAGCTGAAAACCTGGAAGCCTCCAGAGTCGGTGAGGATCGCCCGCGGCCATGCCATGAAGCCATGCAGGCCGCCAAACTTGCGGACGGTTTCGACTCCCGGCCGCAGGTAGAGGTGGTAGGTGTTGCCGAGAAGGATCTTCACGCCAAGGTCTTCTAGAACATCCTGCGGCACGCCTTTTACCGTTGCGACGGTGCCAACAGGCATGAACACAGGGGTTTCGACTACTCCGTGCGGAGTGAGCAGCCGCCCGGCGCGCGCGCGTTCACGTGTGGTATCGATGCGAAATTCAAGGGACATTCGTTTGTGATTGGAATTGTAGCAACGCGAAGGTCGCGGGCGAGGGGATCAGTGCAGCACAATAAAGAAAATGGGATGCCCCAGGTCCCGCTGCTTCTGCGAGACCTGGGGCTCCGAGACATGAGGCTATCTACTTCAGTCGCTCGAACTACTGTCCGCCACTATTAGCGGCGCGAGCCGAGGGAGCTATCTCTTTGGCTTGGCGAAGATGATCCTGAAGCGTCGGCAGAGTCTTCGCGGCGAAGTCTTTTATGTCTGAGTCCGTCCCCGCGTTGCTTTCGCGCTGAAAGTCAGCCACATCCTGCGTGTGATCTTTGACCATATCTGACATGTACGCTTTATCGAAATCTTCGCCGCTCAGTTTCGAGAGGCGATCCTTAAGCGCCCGGTCTTTGGCGCTGAGTTGTTGCGGGACGGTGATGCCTTTTTCGCTCGCGATCTGCTTCAACTGGTCGCCCGCCTTGCTGTGATCGTCGACCATGCGCTGGCCGAATTTCTTGACTTCGTCGGTCGATCCTTTCTCGGCCGCCAGTTTGCCTAGCTCGACTTCAGCCATCCCGCCTTGCGCGGCCCCGCGGACAAACCTTCGATCGCTCGTACTCACGCTTCCGTTAATCACCGGTCCGACAAAAGCGGAAGGCTTGGCAATGGACTGAGCAAAGCCCGCCACGGGCAAAAGAGCGGCCGCCAGGGAAAGAATAGTAATGCTTGAAATCTTCATGATGATCTCCTCGTTACACGATGACTGGTAAACCGGGATTCCAACATCGGCATAAAACACTATTGTGACGATGAGAATTCCGTAGAGGAGACCGAAGGCTGCGCACAGGTCTAGTGTGGCTCTGAGTGCATGGACTTGAGATAAGCGACTACCGCCTCGGCGTCAGCTATGCTCATGCGGAATTGAGGCATCGGAGGACGCAGCGGCTTTCCGCCGCCCCAAATTCCGGTCGTCAGCAATTTCACCATGTCCGCGTCGGTGCCGGGAGGAGACTGAGCAAGCCGGGGCGCAACCAGCGGCCAGTCCGCAACCGGTTCAGCCGAAACCAGCCATACCGCGGCGCCCTCAAGGTTTCTCGACCGGTCGGGCGCGCCCGAGTCGTCGCGTGGAGTGTGGCACTGGCCGCACATCGCAACCCCTTCGACAATATATTTGCCGCGGGCGGCAGCGTCCGCGCTCACCTGAGGTTTCGCCGCGGTAGCCGGCCGCGGCGTCTTTTGCGCAACTGAGACGTTACAGAAAAACGTGAGCAGTACTGCGCCGAGAGCGACTTTGATGCCAGCGATAACTGTTTGCCTAAGAGTAGTCACTCTTGTTGGATGTTCGCCGGCCCGTCGAAGGTTCGCGGCCATCGTTCGCGAACGGCGAGTTACCGCCGAAAGGTCGCTTAGCCGGATTGAGTCTTCTTCAGAAATTGGCCGATGCTGACGATGGCCCGACCGATGGTGCCGCGGCCGATCTCCCGCGCATCGTCGCGCGCCGTCACCCGCAGCACATAGAAGCGGCCGTCGAAAGATTCCAGCACAGCCTCCGCGCGGATGTGCGCGCCGATGCCGCTGGCCGCGCGATGTTCGATGTTGATCGAAGTCCCCACCGAGATCTCATCGCCCTCGCAGTAAGGCTGCAGCGCGTGAAAGCCGGCGGTCTCCATCAGGCGAACCATGTCCGGCGTGGAATAAACCGGAGGCAGTTCGGGATGGTGCGCGGTGAGTGTGTGCTTGAACTCGACAGTCTCGTGGGCCTCGCCTCGGGCGCCGATGGGGATTTCTTTTGCCATAGCATTCTCAAGGAGCTTCTTGGGTGCTGAGGGCATCTGCTGCGGTGTCGCGCATCAAAGCCTGCATCCCAAGAGCACCGACAAGGAGGTCATACGCAATGTGGAATACGATTACGACCGAAAGCGTCTGCGTCAAGAAGACAACTAAATGGCAGAGTAACGCGATCAAGCCCGCCCCCAGGGCATACCGCCAACCTTGCATCACATGAGCAATAGCAAACGCCAGCACGCAAATCGTCAACGAAACAATCAGCGAGTTTGTGATGTCATAAACCGTGGAGTAAACAACACCTCGATAAGCGTATTCCTCGGTCATACCCGCCAAGAATGAAATGATCACCCACTAGCGCATTTCGGAAGGCGACTCGGGCAGCATCAAGCTGACCTTCTTCCGTCCCTCCGGTGTCAGCTTGCGTAGTCCCCACCAGGCCCGCGTTCCAACGAGTGCAAGATATGCCGCAACTGCCGCCCAAACCCAACTGGGGGGCCGAGTTGAACCAAGCACGCTGATGTTATTTTGTTTTGCGACCAGCGCGGTCCATGCAAGAAGCATTAACTGCAGGGCGATCATTGCGACGTAGCGGCTGCGCTTCGGCGGTAGCGCCCTCCCTGATCTGAGCCGAAACCAGGAGCGAACTCCGAGGGCCGGCATAAGCAACAGGATCCATGCCAAATAAGGAATCGTGATGGAATCCGGCGGCCTCACCGCGCTTACGCCGCGTAAGTCATGCGCGCCGCTTCAATCCCGTCTAGAGCCTTCCACAACAATTGCGCCGTCTTCTCGGCCGCATCCAGCGCGGCTTGCGCCGTTTCCGGATTGGCCGCGATCCGCTTCTCCAATTGCTTGCGCCAGACGTTCGAGTGGAAAATGTCGGCAGTGGCATGCAGCGCGAAGTAGCCGACCGTTTTATCGTCGGCGCCGTACATCTCGCGCAGGCCGCGTTCCTTCTCTTTGGCCACGCGCGGCACTTGCGATTCGTACGCGTAAAACGCTGCCAGCGCCTCTTCCGGCGTGCCTTCGCTCGCTACCGTGTGGAAATGCCGCATCAGTTCGACGATTTCGGCGATGGGCAGGTGCCAGCTCATGTCCCGGCGCGCTCCCATGCCTTCGGCGAAATCGAGCCACAGTTCGGAGTGCGGCACAGAATCTTTGCCCGATCCATCGGACGCGCCTTTTTCTTCACACATGTTGGCCAGCACCGCGCGGCGCAGTTCGCCTTCATCCAGGCGAAGCGCGAGCTCGGCCAGGTAACAGGGAAACGCTTCCACGTGATAGTAGTAGTCGCGCGCATACTCGCGCAGATCGGCGCGCGTCAGCTCGCCAGCGGCCCATGCTTTATAAAATGGATGACAAAGCAGGTCGTACCTGGCGATCGATGACTCCAGTTGCTCGAAGAACTGAGTGCTATTCATGATGGCCTCCTGATTCGGGTATGACCCACTACTATACGGTCGGGAGTGCGGTGCGGCAAGTGCAGGGATCACGCGTGGTGGTGCAAGTTTGTATCTTTGATGGTGTCTTCAGGTCGATGGCGTCATCCTGAGCGCAGCCGTTTTTCAGGCGGAGCGAAGGATCTCCCACTACGATGCTGTGCGCTAGGGGAGATCCCTCGGCCCGCTGGTAAAAACGCGGGCTCTTCGGGATGACGCATGTGAGATTTGGAATTGAAACCGGCCCGCTACCGCATCACGCGTGTATTGGTGCAAGTTTGTATCTCCGCAGGCTAGCAATCGGCTCCGGCCTGTGGGAAACTGTATGCATGGCACCGATAAAGACTGGTCAGATCGTAGAGCCCGATGGTTTGGTTGGCGTCTACAGGGTTGTGTCCGTTTCCGCGGACGGACAAACAGCCGATATTGAGAAGTTCGATGTATCGACGCAGAAGTCGGTCGGCGACCCCGTTCGCGCGATTGCGATGAACAAGTTGACCCCCTACAAGGAAAACCCCAACCAAGCTGCCGCCAGAGGCGTGAGAGAAGCCGTTACCGAAGACTAGCCAATCCGCTTCACGCGTCGTGTGGCAAGTTAATTGAATGATCAGGCCCCCTGGCTGAAGCTGACAGCTTCAGTACCTTCTCCGCGTTGAGCTGCTGGTACTGCAATCTACAGGCTGATCACCGAGGAGATGATGAGTTCGCCCATCTTCTCGACGGTGATCTCACCTCCGAAAGCACCGAAGCTCGAGGTGACCTCGTACGCAGGGGCGGCGTTGTGCCAGGAGTACGCGAGTTCGTTTCCTTCCACACGCGGTTGAAAATTGCCGTTAGCGCCTCCGTGGCACGAAATGACGGCATTCGCGGAGTCGAAACTCGCCTGTACCGATCGGTCTGACACTCGATTCAGCAGCGTGAAGCTGTCCAGCCCTCCCTCGGAATAAGCCAACCCCACATCCGACCTCAGCCCTTGATTAATCTCACTTGCGGATTGAGCGACCAAAGTCTTCAAAGCAAGCCACTTCTCGGGGCCGTTGGTTTCCGCCACTTTGGCATCATGGAACGTGTCCCTTATGGCCAGTTCGCCGTGGGCTTGCTGCTGCTGCATGGAATCCTGCATCCTCTTAACGAAGGTAGCGCTGGTCATAGTTATCTCCCTGAAGATCCTATCGGCAGAAAATCCGGAAAACTTTAACGCCGGTGGATGAGCCTTCCCTCAGAAACCTCTGTTAGGTTGCTAGAATGAATAGCAGGAGGGACAAACCGTCCTAGTCGTGCAATTTACAGAACAATTCGATGTAGTCGTAGTCGGCGCAGGCCATGCCGGGTGCGAGGCCGCGATGGCGGCGGCGCGCATGGGGCTGAAGACCGCGCTATACACGCTGAACGTCGATTTGATCGCGCAGATGTCATGCAATCCCGCCATCGGTGGAATCGCCAAGGGACATCTCGTGCGCGAGGTCGATGCGCTTGGCGGCATCATGGGCGAGATCACCGACGCGGTCGGCATTCAGTTTCGGCTGCTGAATACTTCGCGTGGGCCGGCTGTGTGGTCGCCACGCGCGCAGTGCGACAAGCAAGCCTACCGGCTCAAGATGCGCGAGGTGCTCGAGTCGCAGCCGAATCTGAAGATCAAGCAGGCCGAGGTCGAGTCGTTGGTCGTTGGTCGTTCGTCGTTGGCACGAGACGACGACATCCAAGGTTTTGCCAACGACCAACGACGAACGACCAACGACGCCTCTCGGGTTCTCGGAGTCAGGCTTCGCGACGGCCGTACCGTTGGCGCGCAAGCTGTGATCATCACTACCGGAACTTTTCTTAACGGGCTCATTCATTGCGGAGAGCAGCAGTATCCTGCGGGACGTTCCGGTGAACCGAATGCCGTGCTCCTCGGCGAAGCTTTGAAGAATCTGGGCTTGCGCGGTTGCCGGTTGAAGACCGGAACGCCGCCTCGCCTCGATGGACGCAGCATTGATTGGTCGCGCTTCGCCGAGCAGCCCGGTGATGCTGACCCTACGCCTTTTAGTTTTCGCACCCGGCGCGTGGCGCATCACGATTCGCAGGTTCCCTGCTACATCGCGTGGACTACGCCTGAAACTCATCGCATCATCCGCGAGAACGTCCACCGCTCGCCGATGTACAGCGGGCAGATTCAATCGATCGGTCCGCGCTATTGCCCGTCGATCGAAGACAAGATCGTGAAGTTTCCTGACAAGGAGATGCATCAGCTCTACCTTGAGCCTGAGGGCCTGAACACGCACGAGATTTATGTCAACGGGATGAGCACGTCGTTGCCAGTCGAGGTGCAGCTTGAGATTTTGAAGTCGATTCGCGGACTTGAGAACGCTGAGATGCTGCGTCCCGGATACGCCATTGAGTATGACTCGATTGATCCCACGGAACTGCAGCGCACGCTCGAGACGAAGAAGATTGCGAGCTTGTTTTTGGCGGGGCAGATCAATGGCACGTCCGGTTATGAAGAAGCTGCGTGCCAGGGATTAATGGCGGGCATCAACGCAGCGCTGCAAGTGAAGGCGCAGCCGCCGCTGATTCTTGACCGCACTGAGGCGTACACGGCGATCCTGATCGACGACCTGATTTCGAAGGGGACCAACGAGCCGTATCGCATGTTCACCTCACGCGCGGAGTTTCGCTTGCACCTGCGCATCGATAACGCCGATCGCCGGCTAACGCCGCACGGCCGCCGCGTGGGCTTGATCTCAGATCAGGCTTGGGATGATTTTCAGGCGAAGCAAGAGAGGCTGCAGAACGTGAAGAGCTTGCTGGAGCGGACGAGGTTGACTCCTGAGATGGTGGAGCGTATTGACACGGCAATGTCGGAGAGCATCAACACACTTTGTCATTCCGAGGAAAACACACCTTGTCATTCCGAGGAGCGAAGCGACGAGGAACCTGCTGTCGCCGGCAGCGCCGCAAAGCTCGCCATCGGCCTTACCTCGGCCATAGGCCAGACCTGCGCGCAACTGCTGAAGCGGCCTGAGATCGTCATCGAGAAGCTGGCGCCGATTCTTCGCGAGCTTGATCCAAAGTTTTTTGAAAGAGAATCAATCCGTGGAAATCCGTGCGAATCCGTGGCCGAGCTTTCTTCGGCTGAGCTCTCTTCGGAAATCCGCAACGAACTCAAGTCTGTCGAGACGGAAATCAAGTATGAAGGCTACCTGCTGCAACAGCAGCGCGCGATGGAGCGCATGAAGAAGTCGGAGCAGCGCTCGATTCCGGATTGGTTCGATTACCGATCGATCAGCGGACTCTCGCGCGAGATGCAGGAGAAGCTGACGCACGTGCAACCGCGCACGCTGGCCCAGGCATCGCGGATTCCGGGAGTGACTCCGGCTGCGGTTTCGTTGGTGAATGTGTTTATTGAGATTCAGGCGAAGCGGCGGGAACAAGCGGCGGCGCTTTAGGTCATTGGCGCTAGGCCTTGGGCCTTAGGTTCGGCAAATGTTAAGTTACGAAGCGAAATCCCGATAGTACTTCCAGAATGAAAACAATAGTCATCATTCCCGATGACCTTGTCGATGTCATCAAACGCATTGCGCAGCGCACGCGTAAGACGCGGAGTCGACTGTTTATCGATGCGTTGCGCGAGTATGTGGCGCGCCACTCGCCTGACGCAATTGTCGAAGCTACTGATAAGGCTCTGGCTGGAATCGGGGAAACTGACGATCCCTTCGTGGCGGTAGCTTCCAGCAGACGGCTGGAGCAAAGCGAGTGGTGAGGTTGCGAGGGAGATAGGCAGATCTTTCCAGAAACGTCTAGGTCTAAGCGTTCGTCACCGCGTAAGTGATTGATTCTTCAGGGGCGCTGACTTCTCTCCGGCGCAAGTTGTTGTATTTCAATAAGTTATACATTCAAGCTTCCAAGTCGTTGATTCCAAAGTAGCCGGGAGGCAAACCGGTTTGCCTCGTCGCTACACGGACGCGGACCCACTGGACGACCTTCCGGGTGCCTGGTGAGGTTCGTCGCGCTCTACGGGGCCTACAAGTCGATTTGTGGGGCATTGGGCGCGATGGTGAGAACGCGTTTTCCGCATCAAAATGCCGCCGTCCGGTTTGCGGCTTCCATATTTGCTTGGAGCTAAGGTGGTCTAGCCTTAACAAAAAACAATCCTGAGGCGTGGTCTAAGCGAGCCGACTTTCCGAATCCCAAGGCTCATCGTGTCGCTCCTAAAATTCCCCGGATTTAACACTGCGTTAACAATTCAAAAATTACACAGGAGTAATATTCTTTCCCATGCCGCAAGAGACCTTACGAATCGACGACCAGCCGGGAAGCCAACCCGGCCAACGCGTGCTTCGCCTGAATGGCACGCTCGTAATGCCCACGGTGTTTGGGTTTCAATCTATGGTGCGTGCCGACACTTCGCGTTCGCTGATTATCGATTTCACCAACGTTCCGTATGTGGATTCGGCGGGCATTGGGGCGCTGGTGGGAGCCTACGTCACTCGCCAGAATAGCGGACGCAGCCTGGCGCTGGTGGGCGTGAGCGAGCGCATTCACAATGCGCTCAAGGTCACGCATGTCGAGCAGTTTTTTCGTTTCTTCGATTCCGTGAGCGCGGCGGAAGAGGCGGCGTAAGTGGTCAGTAGTCAGTAAATTCGCCTTGGTTTTGCTGACCAGTAACCCGTGAAAACCCCTGAACACTGATCACTGCTAACATCTTCCCATGCTGCAGCGAACCCTTCGTATCGAGAAGCGACTGGCCGAGCAGCGGTGCGTTCTTCAGTTGGACGGCCCACTGGTGATGAGCACAATCGAAGCGTTCGAGGATGCGGTTCGCGCCGACCAAACACCCACTCTGATCATCGATCTCACGGGCGTCCCTTACGTGGATTCGGCCGGCATCGGTGCGCTGGTCGGAGCGTACGTCAGCAGCCAGAACAGACAGCGGAACCTGGCGCTGGTGGGCACGAGCGAGCGCGTTCGCAACTCCTTAAAAACCGCTTGGGTGGAACCACTGTTTCGCTTCTTCGACTCGGTTAGCGCGGCGGAAGCCGGTAGTCAGTGAACGGTGGTTATTAGCGGTCGGTGGTCAGTAAATTCGCCTTGGTTTTGCTGAGATCACTGACCACCGATCACTACTTTCCACTGCCTCCCCAGTTGTTTTCAATGTGCGGCGGGTGCTGCAGGGTTTGCATGACTACGCAGTACTGCTCGGTTTTTATCTGGAGAGCGCTTAGCTGTTCTGCAGTTGCCTGCGGTGCGCGGACGTCGAAATTCACTCGGATTTTCTGAAATCCTACGGGTGCCTCTTTCGATATTCCTAGCGTTCCCTGCAGATCAAGGTCGCCCTCTACCGTGACATCAATGCCTTCGACAGGGATTCCCATGGCGGCGGCTACCATCTGGCAGGTGATCTGCGCACAGGCGGCTAGTGCGCCTAGCAACAAGTCTCCGGAGCAGGCTCCGGTGCCTGCGCCGCCGACTCCTTTGTGCGCTTCCGCCCTGTAAATCGCGCGGCCGAGGTCCACGGAGCAGGAGATCGGCGCATCGGTCTGGGTGCCGTGTGCCGTTAAAGTGATTATGGAGCTTGACGGGTCTTGCCGGTAACGGTCTTTGAGAGGGCGCTGCAATGATCGAATATCCACGAATTGCTCCTGAAAATCTGGGGTATTATAAACGCACACGGGGTAGTGCGAGCGGCTGCTGCGGCGGGGATTTGAATTTCAACCCTGAAAACGCAGCGGCAAAGACTCAGCTTTGCCGTGCCGTGGTCTGCGCTCCCGAGAGTTCATGAACCCATCTTCTACTCCAGGCACTGCGGGCACTCAAGAGACTGCGGGTACAACGGCGCTGTTGCCGGGGATGCGCCTGGGCAGTTACGAGATTCTGCAACGGCTGGGCGCGGGCGGCATGGGCGAAGTTTACCGAGCGAAAGATCCCCGTCTCGACCGCGAGCTTGCCATCAAGGTGCTTTCGCTAGCGCTGTGCTCTCATCCTGATGCCTTATCGCGTTTTGAACGGGAAGCGCGGTCGGCCTCCTCGCTGAATCATCCGAACATCGTCACGATTTATGAACTGGGGCACTTCAACGACACGCGCTACATCGCGATGGAGTTGGTGAATGGAGAAACGGTGCGGGCGATGCTTTCGTCCGGGCCGATTCCGTTTCGCAAGTCGGTCGCGATCGCGGCGCAGATTGCCGATGGCCTTGCCAAGGCGCACGAGATTGGCGTGATTCATCGCGACCTGAAGCCGGAGAACCTGATGGTTTCAGCCGATGGTACGGCGAAGGTTCTGGACTTCGGGCTGGCGAAACTTCTGAAAGCTGAAACCGCAGCTGGTTCGGATTCGACGACCGCGATCAGCGAGGCTGGAACTGTGATGGGCACGGTCGGATATATGTCGCCGGAGCAGGCGACAGGCAGTGACATTGATTTTCGTTCCGATCAGTTTTCCTTTGGGTCGGTGCTGTATGAAATGGTTACGGGAGCGCCCGCGTTCCGGAGGAAGACTCATGCGGAGACGATGGCTGCGATTCTTCGCGATGACATTGATCGTCTCGGAGCACGAATGCCGCAGGCGCCGGCTCCGTTCATTTGGATTGTCGAGCGCTGTTTGGCCAAGGATCCGAAGCAGCGCTATGGGTCGACGAGGGATTTGGCTCGCGACCTCGCGGCGGTGCGCGATCGGCTTGCCGAGGCTCCGGCGCGGGAGTTGGAGCCGCGCCCTAACAACTTGCCGGTGCCGCGGACGGCATTCATTGGGCGGGAAGCGGAAGCGGTTGCGCTGGCTCAACTGCTGAGTCGCGAGGATGTGCGGCTGGTGACTCTCACGGGTCCGGGCGGCATTGGAAAGACGAGACTCGCGCTGCATGTGGCGGGCGAATTGGCTGGACAGTTTCCGGGAGGTGTTTGCTTTGTGCCGCTATCAGCGGTTGGTGAAGCTGGGCTGGTTGCGTCCGCGATTGCGCAAGCGGCGGGCGTGGGCGAGACCGGCAACCAGTCGCTGCAGGAAAGTTTGAAGGAGTACGTTGGCGGGCTGAGCCAGCCGATGCTTCTTTTGCTCGACAACTTCGAGCACCTGGTTGCGGCAGCGCCGTTTGTGGCGCAGTTGCTGACTGCTGGCGTAAAACTCAAGGCCGTGGTGACAAGCCAGGCTCCGCTTCATGTTTATGGCGAACACGAGTTTCCCGTGCCGCCGCTTGCGCTGGCTGATCCCAAGTCGATCCCTTCTCTTGAAGTGCTCTCGAGACTTCCGGCGACCGCGTTGTTTGTGGCGCGGGCGCAGGCGGTGAAGCACGATTTCGTGCTGACCAAAGAAAACGCGCCCGCAGTGGCGGCGATCTGTGCCCGCCTTGACGGGCTGCCTCTTGCGATTGAATTGGCCGCGGCGCGCATTAAGTTGCTTTCTCCCGCGGCGATGCTGGCGCGGCTGGAAAGTTCTCTCAGCCTGTTGACTGGCGGGGCGCGCGATCTGCCGAGCCGGCAGCAAACTCTGCGCAGCACCGTGGACTGGAGTCATGGGCTGCTCAATGGCGCCGAGCAAACTCTTTTCCGCAGGCTTTCTGTTTTTGCCGGCGGGTGCACGCTGGAAGCGGTAGAAGCAGTGTGTGACGCTAAGGGCGACCTGGGCCTCGACATACTCGACGCGATGGCTTCGATGGTGGATAAGAGTCTGGTGCAGCAGAGCATGGTGCAGCAAAGTATGGCGCAGCAGGTGGAGCAGGCCGATGAAGAGGCGCGATTCTTTATGCTTTCCACTATCCGGGAGTATGCTCGCGAACGCCTCGCCGGAAACGAAGACGAATCTGTCACTCACCGGGCGCATGCCGCTTATTACCTTGTGCTTGCCGAAGAGGGATCTCAGGAGACGGCGGCGCATCCGGAATGGTTCGACCGTTTTGAGGTAGAGCATGACAACTTCCGAGTCGCTCTGGATTATCTGATCAAGACTGGGAATGCCGAGTGGGGCCTGCGCCTGGGCGCCGCTTTATTTGGATTTTGGGAAGCGCGCGAGTATCTCTCGGAGGGACGGGATGCCATTGCGCGGCTGCTCAGGATGGAAGAGGCGGCAACGCGTCCGAAACTGCGGGCGCGGCTGGTGTTCGCAGGGGGGGTACTGGCCAGCGTGCAGGGCGATTACGACACGGCGCCGCGGATGTTTGAAGAAAGTCTGCAGTACTCACTTGATCTGAACGATAACCGCGGGGTTGCGGTAGCGCTCAATGCTTTGGGGGTTAACGCTCGCGACCATGGCGAGCTTGCCGATGCATCCTCGCTCTTCGAGCGATGTGTGGCGATATGGAAGGGTCTCGGGGATTCCGCCGGCACCGCCCGCGCTCTGAGCAATCTGGCCAGCACGATGAAGCTGCAGGGAGAATATGCGCGCGCCTTCTCGCTGTATGACGAGTGCGTGACGATGTTCAGGCAGGCCGGAGATTCGGCCGGCGTTGCCTGGACGTTGAACTGCCTGGGAGATGTGGCTCGCGAGAAAACGGACTTTCTGGCCGCGCGCTCGTTTTGCGAGCAGAGTCTGGCCGCGTTCCGGCAACTGCGGGATGGTTGGGGGATAGCCTCCGTTGTTGCCGATTTGGCGGGTCTGAGCTCGGATCAGGGGAATATAGTCGAAGCGCGCCGTCTCTATGGCCAAAGCATCGAGATGTTTCAGCAGTTAGGGCACAAGCGCGGCATTGCGAGGGCGCTGGAATGCCTTGCAGTGAGTGCGGCGGCGCAATCGAATGCGGAACAATCGCTGCATCTGGCAGGGGCCGCTGCCGCATTGCGCCAACGGTTGGGTACGCCGCTTACGCCGACCGAGCAACCCAGGCTGGAGAAGGCTTTGGACTTTGCCCGGCGAAGCCTCGGGCATGCTGCGGGGCTCACTGCTTGGATGGAAGGATGGGCGATGCCGGTCGAACAGGCTGTTCGGGAGGCGCTGGCTGGCGGCGCAGAAACAGCGGTCCAGACTCGAGACTCCGCTTGAATCAGTTTGCGGTGTTCGGGTCCATCAGGCTTCGCACGGCCGAGATGCGATTTGCCGGAAAGCCTCCGCGGCGGGCGTGTTCGCGAACTGTTTCTTCGTCTGGCGCCAGGTAGACGCAATAAACTTTATCGCCGGTGACGTAGGAGTGGAGCCACTTGATTTCCGGTCCCATGTCTTTCAATACGCTTACCGACTTTCTGGCTACTGCCTGCAATTCCGCATCGGATAATTTACCCGCGCCCGGAATTTCGCGCTCGATTACATATTGCGGCATGGGGCACCTCGCTTCGCGTTTATGGTAGCAGAAGTTTATTGGGAAAGTGAATGCTGGTGCGCGGGCGGTTTGGCTTACGCGCTGGGCCGGTGGAGATGGAGATCCATCGCTCCGCCTGAAGAACGGCTGCGCTCAGGATGACAATGCGGTGAAGAGGCCAAGGTGCACCGCTCTGGTCGACAAATGTCATGACAAGGCCAAAATGCGCCGCTGCCCAAGCTTCGTTTGACTGCACTTCGCATCCCTCCTAAGATGAGTTTCCGCGTTTAAAGTTCTTATGATTGGGCAGACCATCTCGCATTACCGCATTACCGGCCAGCTTGGCAGTGGCGGGATGGGGATCGTCTACGAGGCGCAGGATCTTGATCTGGGGCGTAAGGTTGCGCTGAAGTTTCTGCCGCCGCAGCTTTCGAGCGATCAGAATGCTCTCGACCGTTTTCTGCTGGAGGCGCGCACGGCCTCGGCGCTGAACCATCCGAATATCTGCACTATTTATGCGGTCGAGAAGGTGCAGCTTGAGAACGGGAATCAGCAGTCGTTCATCGCGATGGAGTTGCTCGAGGGCGAGACGCTTGACCGCCGCCTCGGTGCCGGCGCGACGCCGCTGGACCGCTTGCTGGATTGGGTTATCCAGTTGGCGGATGCGCTCGATGCCGCGCATGCCAAGGGAATTATTCATCGCGACATCAAGCCCGCGAATATTTTCATTACGCAGCGCGGGCAGGTGAAGGTGCTGGACTTCGGTCTGGCCAAGCTGGCGCGTCCTGAGATGGAGATGACAACCATCGGAGCTACGCAGGATTCGCCGGCGCCGCTGCAGCTTACGAGCCCGGGATCGACTGTGGGGACGATTGCGTATATGTCGCCGGAGCAGGCGCGCGGGGAAGAACTCGACACGCGCACGGATTTGTTTTCTCTGGGCGTGGTGATCTATCAGATGGCGACCGGACGCTTTCCGTTTACCGGAGCCACTTCTGCCGTTGTTTTTCACGCCATTCTTCAGCTCGATCCGATTCCGGCGGTGCAGTTGAATTCAGCGCTGCCGCCGAAGCTCGACGAGATTATCGGGAAGGCTCTGGAAAAAGACCGCGATCTGCGCTACCAATCGGCTGCCGATCTGCGCGGCGACCTGAAGCGGTTGAAGCGTGATATGGAGTCGGGACGGAAAGTTACGCCTTCGGCGGCGGGGATTTCTGCAAGCGGCGTGGGGGTGGCGAGTTCCGGTCCGGCTGCTGCGCCAGTCGCGTCCGGCACTTCGCACAGTTCCAGTCAAACCTCCGCGGTCGTTGCCGCCGCAGGCCGCCACAAGCTGGGGACTGGCTTGTTCGCGCTGGTTGGCCTGGTCGTACTGCTGGCCGCCGGCTACGGCGTTTACTCGCTGATTTCGGGCAAGCACGCGCGCCCCTTCGAGAATTTCTCGGTCACCAAGGTGACCGAAACCGGCGATGCGGTATACGCGGTGATCTCGCCCGACGGCAAGTACGTCCTGAGCCTGGTGAGAGCCAGGAGCGACAACGGTCTGGCCAGCCTGTGGCTGCGCAATGTTCCTACCAACAGCATGACGCAAGTGCAGCCTCCGGCCGATGTCTGGTACGCGCAAAGCGCTCTGAGCTTCTCGCCGGACGGCAATTATCTGTATTTTGTGCGCAGCGATCCGGGAACGCCCGCCCTGAAGTTCCTGTATCGCGTGCCCCTGTTGGGCGGTACGCCCGAGAAGTTGGCCGAGGACGTGGATTCGAGCGTCGCGTTTTCCCCGGACGGCCGGAAGTTGGCCTTCCTGCGCGAGGGCAATCCCGAGCCTGGCAAGTTCCGGCTGATCGTGCGCTCCGTCGATAATGGCCAAGAGACCGTGCTGGCCAGCGGTCCGAACAGCCAGGGACTTTCTGATCCCGCATGGTCACCCGACGGCGAGACGATTCTGTGTGTCGTATCTCAGCCCATCGATGCCGTGGGTGGATTGACGGCGGTGGATGTAAAAACCGGGCAGCAACATTTGTTCCTGAGTTCCGCCGACTACGTCTTCTCGCCTGCCTGGATGCCGGATGGCCACGGCCTGCTGCTTCTGGATGTTGGCTCTGCTTCGAATTTCACACGACCGCAAATCGTCTTCGTCTCCTACCCGGAAGGAAAGCTGAGTGCGGTTACGCGCGATACCAACAGCTATTCCTCCCTGAGCGTGGGCTCAAACGGCCAGGTGCTGGCCACCGTGCTTCAAGAAGACCATTGGAACCTCTCGGTCATGTCAGCAACGCTGGACGGGAGCGAGGCCCGGCCCATCGGTCCGGCCAACGCCACGACCAACTTCACCTGGACACGCGATGGCCGGCTGGTCTACGACAAAGACGGCACTTTGAGTTGGATCAATCCGGATTCGGGGGCCAAGGGCGTGTTCCCGACTGAGCCAGACTCGACGAGCGGCGATCCCTCGGCATGCTCGGACGGCCGCTATCTTGTCTTCGATCACCACACGCGTGCGGCCAACGGCAGCCGGAACATCTGGCGCGCCGATGCCAGCGGTGGAAACCTCAAGCAACTTTCGAATGCGAAGCTCGCCGCGTATCCGGTGTGTTCTCCAGATGGGCGATGGGTTTATTACCTCGATCTCACGACTGGACATGTGATGCGGGTTCCCATTGATGGAGGGGCGTCGAAAGAGGTCTCCGACTTGCCCGCCCGTCAATTCGGCATTTCTCCCGACGGCAGCACGCTTGCGTTTGTGATGATCGATCACGCGAATGGTCATGCGGAAAAATTGGCAGTGGTGGAAGCCGACACGGGTAAAGTCCGCACGTTGCTCAAGTGCGACAAGACTACGTTCGAGTTGATTCGGTACACGCCCGACGGCAAGGCGCTGGTTTACGTCTTCCGGGAGAAAGGCGTCGAGAACCTGTGGCAACAACCTCTGGATGGTTCGCCGGGAAAGCAGCTTACCTCATTCAAGTCGGAACACATCTACGACTTCCACTGGTCCTTTGATGGCAGCAGGCTGGCGCTGGTGCAGGGACATACCGATTCGGACGTGGTGCTGATGAGAAGCAGTGGTCAGTGATCAGTGGTCAGTGATCAGCAAAACCGCGTTGGATTTTACTGACCACTGACCACTGCAGTTAGAAACATAAAAAAGGCGGCCATCGCTGGCCGCCCTTAATTCGAATTGTTAGCTGCGAAGTGGTTTATGCACCCTTCACGTTCTCGGCCTGCCAGCCCTTGGGGCCTTTGACCACGTCAAACTGCACTTGCTGACCTTCCTGGAGGCTGCGAAATCCGCTGGCCTGAATGGCGGAGAAATGCACGAATACATCCTCACCGTTCTGGCGGCTGATGAAACCGTAGCCCTTGGCGTCGTTAAACCACTTCACTGTTCCTGTTTCCATGGTGTTGCTTTGTTCCTTTTTGTTGATGTAGCGCTGAAACTTTGGAAGGCTTCTTCAGCAGGCAGGTCACGCGCCGGTTAAGCGGAGAAACTGGGTACTGCGAAAGAATCCTAAAGTCAAACGCAGCTAAATTTTAAGAGAATTGCCCTAAAAAAGCTACAACATTTCTTTGCGTACGGATATAAGTGCGTTATAGATCAATAATTTAGGGGATGGCGGCCGCGTGCGCAGCGTCGCTTGGATTTGCCAGTTAGACGGGAAAAGATACATCATCTAGACATGGATTTCCGAAAGCTTCTGATCTTGGTGGCGCTTGCGATTCCGGCTTGGGCGGGGATTGTGGAAGACGTGCGTACCACGCTGGCGCAGAATGATTTCTCTGCCGCTGAGGCGCAACTGAGTTCTTATCGCGGCAAGAATGGCGTTACTCCCGAGTATGTTGAGGCTTATTCGTGGATGGGGCGCGCAGCCCTCGGCGCTCGCGACTACGATCAGGCGGCGGCGTACGCGAAACAAACCAAGGTGCTTGCGCTGGAACAATTAAAGCTGCGCCCACTCGATGCTGAAACTCACTTGCCGCTTGCCCTGGGTGCGGCGATTGAAGTTGAGTCGCAGGTGTTGGCGGCTCGCGGCGAACGTACGCAGGCCGTCGCCGTTCTGCAGGCGGCGTTGAAGACTTATGGCACGACTTCGATCCGCGCTCGATTGCAGAAGAATCTGAACCTGTTGTCGTTCGAAGGCAAAGTGGCGCCCGCGCTCAAGGGCGGCGAGCAGTTTCTTGGCTCGAAGCCGCCCGTGCTGGCCGAGCTTAAGGGCTCGCCTGTGCTGCTTTTTTTCTGGGCGCATTGGTGTGGAGACTGTAAAGCCGAGGCTCCCATCATTACGCAACTGCGGACAGAGTACGCGCCTAAGGGATTGACTGTGCTTGGTCCGACGCGGCTGTACGGCTATACCGCGCAGGTTGAGAACGCTGCGCCCAGCGATGAACTCGCTTACATTGACGCCGTGCGTCACCGCTTCTATGGCGGATTGCTCGACATGCCGGTTCCTATAAGCAAGTACGACTTCGATGTTTACGGGGCTTCGACTACGCCTACGCTGGTGCTGCTTGATCGAACGGGCAAGGTTGCGATGTATCATCCTGGGGCGCTGCCTTATGACCAGTTGAAGGCAGAGATTGAGAAGGTGGTTGCTAGGTGATGTTGTGGCGCGGGCACTCCGGCACAATCTTTTCCTATCCACACCATCACTTCACTTCGCGTAATTCGCCGGTCTTCACGTCGTAGATAAATCCTCGCACCGGAATGTGGTTGGGAATCCAGGGGTGTGATTTTACTTTTCTTACCTGCTCGCGCAGGTTGGCCTCTAAATCGTCGAAGGCGTAGAAGTGCGCGGGCTCGCTGGCGATTGCGTTCATCTTGCTGGTCAGGTGCGCCCGCAGTTCGTATTCCTTCACGCGCAACAGGCCGCAGTCGGTGTGGTTGATGATGATGAACTCCTGCGTGTCGAGCAGGTGATGGGAAATAATCAGCGAGCGGATCGCGTCGTCGGTCGCAATGCCGCCGGCGTTGCGGATCATGTGCGCATCTCCTGGTTTTAATCCCAGGCAGCGTTCGAACAGGATTCTGGAATCCATGCAGGCCAGGACCGCAAGCCGCCGCTTCGGCTGAACAGCGAGATCTCCCAGGTTGAAGTTCTTTACGAATTGTTCGTTGGCTAGCAAGAGTTCGTCGGCGACTGACAATTGGTTCTCTCCTTAAGCCGGGCGTGCTTTCCGCTCGACCATGACAGCGATTCGGGCGTCATCCCGAAACCCAGCGCACTTCAGCTGGGCGAGGGATCTCGCTTGCGCGCATCCCTCGTACAAGGGAGATCCTTCGCTCCGCCTGAAAGGCGGCTGCGCTCAGGATGACGCCATCCAAACTGAGCCCGCCTTCGCTTGCTGCCGGTGGTTGTTCTTACAGTTTAACCGCTACAATCGCCCAGTGAACCTCGACGATACGATTGTTGCTATTGCGACGCCGCCCGGGCGCGGTGGCATAGGAGTGGTACGGATTGCTGGAGCGCGGGCGCGTGAGATCGCGGGACCGATGCTGCGGTTGAAGCATGCCCTTGAGCCGGGACGTGCTGTGTTCGGGGAGCTTGTTGAGCCGGAACGCACTTCAACCAGGGGTGAGGAAGTCAAAACCCCCACCCCTTCGGCAGGCTCAGGGCAGGCTCTAGCCGCAAAAACCGCGGTTAGGATGGGGCACCCACAAATCAAAGTCGAGCATCGCATTGACGAGGTTGTCGCTACCTACTTTACCAGGCCACATTCCTATACTACTGACGACATCGTGGAAATCTCTGCGCACGGGTCTCCCGTGGTGCTGCGGCATATTGTCGAAATGTGCGTGGCCGCGGGGGCTCGACTGGCTGAGCCCGGAGAGTTCACTATGCGCGCATTTCTCAACGGCCGCATCGATCTTACGCAGGCGGAAGCGGTTCGCGACTTGATCGACTCGCAAACGCTTTACCAGGCGAAGATCGCGGCGCAGCAGCTCGAAGGAGCTCTGTCGCGGCGCTTGCAGCCGGTGAAACAGAAGCTGGTGGAACTGATCGCCGTGCTTGAGGCAGGCATTGACTTTGCAGAAGACGATGTTTCCGTGCTGCCCGATGCGGCCATTGTTGAACGCATCGCAGCGGTGCGCGAGCCGCTCGAGCAGCTTGCCGCTTCGTTCGCTTACGGCAAGATCGTGCAGGAGGGGCTGACGCTGGCCATCGTCGGGCGGCCGAATGTTGGCAAATCGAGCCTGTTCAATCGCCTGGTCGAACGCGAGCGCGCGATCGTTACGGCCACTCCCGGCACGACCCGCGATCTCGTCAGCGAAACTGTGGCGATTGGCGGGATTCCGATCCGGCTTGTCGATACGGCGGGAATCCGGCAGGCGCTGGACGAAGCGGAAGCGATCGGCATTCGGAAATCCATGGAAGCGTTGGCGGATGCCGATTTAGTGCTGATCGTGCTGGATGCGTCGCAGCCAGTAACTGTGGAAGATGAGGAATTGCTGAGGCACATAGAAGGGCGCCCGAGCATCGTGGTTCGAAATAAGTGCGACCTGGAAGGCAGTGGTCAGTGGTCAGTGGTCAGTGGCCAGTCTATAGTTCCGGCGGTTCTCGCTTCTGCTCTAACCGGCGAGGGCATTGCTGAATTGCGCCGCGAGATTTTACGTCACATTGGCGGCGAAACCGGCGCGCAAGCCGAAGCTGGGTTTCTTACCAACGTAAGACATCAGGGATTGGTGAAAGACTCGCTGGCCGCGCTCGAAGCGGCTACTGGAGCGGTTGCGGCCAAGGTCCCGCACGAAATGCTGCTGCTCGATCTCTACAACGCGCTGCGGCCGCTCGATGCCGTCACCGGAGCCACCACGACGGACGACATCCTCAACTTGATCTTCAGTAAATTCTGCATCGGAAAGTAAATCCGCGCGCTCGATCAGGCTTCCTGAATGGCTTGCCCGGTGCGGGCCGCGATCAGGCGCGCGACTTTCTTGGGGCGGAAGAAAGTGTAGGACGAGAAGCGGGCCTCGCTTCCATCCGTTCCCAGAACCCAGTACTGTTGCGCGTTGCCCACGCGTTTGTGCTTGATTGCGGCGATCTGGTCCCAGGTGAGAAACAGGTTTGAAGGCTGCTTCTTTGTGCCCAGGTTGAAGTCCGCGCCGCGGCTATCGAGCTTCACCCGGTAGCCTGCCATTTTGCGGCCCAGCTTCCACAGCCACGGGCACATGAGACCCATAGACAGCGAGGCCAGAGCCCATTGCAGGGCGGCGAATCCTCTCCCAACACTGAGAGCGCTGAGCGGAATGATCTGCGAAATCATGCCGAAGAACATGAGAACGGCGAAGGTCGCGGCAACGATGCTGCCGAACAGGGTGAGGCCAATCAGTATCCGGCTATTGCGCAGGACCATGGCGTGAGCGCGGTTGGTCGCGATTTGAGAATTGATACCCGCGCCCGGTCCTGAACTCGGAAAACCCGGATCCGGAAACTCTGTGGAACTCATTGGCACAGCCTCTTCATGGCTTAACCTGATCGCTGCGGAGCATCGAGAGTTCCCCCATTGGTGGAAGCTTCGCCAATCGATCAGTTTGCAATCTATCAGAAGGTGCCTTGCTACGCCACGCCCCGCGCTTTTATTGCGGGCGCAGCAGCTTTCTGCGCGCTTGGCGTTGAGCGCTCCGAGTTCTTTACGATGCGTGCTGCCAGCGGCTTCAGCCACAGCAAAGCCATGAACGCAGCAATCAGATCGCAGACAATCATCGCCCAGAAGACTTTGGTCCAAGAGCCGGTCTTTTCAAACAACCAGGCAGCGCCGGGAGCCGCGAATAGCGTGGCCAAGCCCTTAGCTGTGTAAACGACCCCATAATTGGTGGTGGCCCATTTTCTCCCATAGAGGTCGGCGGTGATCGAGGGGAACAACGAGTAGATATTGCCCCAGGCAAAGAAACATAGGCCCGAGAGCGCAATAAACCAGATCGGGTGGCTGATTAACTGGAGAAGGGCGAACACGGCAATCGCTTCCAAAATGAATGAGATGAATAGAGCGTTCTCGCGGCCGATATGATCGGAGATCCATCCCCAGAACGGCCGGGTCAGGCCGTTCAGGATGCGGTCAAGCTCAATGGCGAGCACAAGTGCACTCATGCCGAACGCCACAATAATTTTATCGACGTGGTAAGAAACCGCCATGGGACTGAGTTGCACAGTGACCACAATGCCGCCGAAGGCCAGCATCGTCATCATCACATAAACCACGTAAAACGAGGGTTGGCAGAGCATCTCCCAAGGCGTCAGGTCGACGGCCGATACGGTAAGCTTGGTTTTGATTTTCGCTTCTTTCTCTTTCCATCCCGGGGGCGTCCATCCAGCAGGCGGCTTGGCGAGGAATAGGGCCGCGACCAGAACCACCACGCCCTGGATCGCCCCCCAAACGATGAACGTGTGCTGGTAGCCAGAAGCCTTCAGCATGTTGGAAATTGGAATAATCGTCAGAGCGGTGCCAACGCCATAGGCGCCCGCGGTCAATCCGACGCACAAGCCGCGATAATCCGGGAACCACTTTAACGCGTTGCCAATTGTGCCGCCATAAACCATTCCGGCGCCTACGCCAGCTAATCCATACCAGAAATACAAGGCGCGCAGAGTCTCAGCTTCGCCTGAGCCGATCCATCCCAAGCCCACGGCGATCGCGCCCACGCCCAGCATGAGGCGGGGGCCTACGCGGTCGACTAAATAGCCTTCGAACGGGACAAGCCAGGTCTCAAGCGCGATGAACAGTGTGATCGTCCATTGCACGCTGACAAGAGTGGCATGCAGATGGGACTGAATGGGCTTGGTGAAGACGGTCCAGGCATATTGCAGGTTGGCGACCGCCATCATGGCGAAGATGCCTGCGACTAATTGGATCCAGCGGTTGGGAATACGGGAGGGATGGATCAGGGAATCTGGAGTTGCCGAGGATGCAGCCATTCTTGGATCTCCGTGACGGCGCTTTAAACGTGGAGCGCTACCGCCGGAACGACATGGTCCGGCAGAGTCGTACGACTGCGCCCATGCGTGAACTTGAGAATCTTTTGGTTCGGCAGAGAGGCGTCCTATATACTGGTCCACTCATCGAACCACTTGTCGGATACGGAATTTAACACGCTTATTCCGGGCTGTCAATGGCCTGAAAACCCTTGCGCAGAGCCGCATTCGGCCGCTTGAGCGCGGACATAGCCGGAAGAGTTAGGGGACGCTATTTTATGGATGACAGCCTGCGAGCGCAGATCGAGACTTATCTTTCGCACCTCGGTGGCCTGACCACTCGCGGGCGTCAGCTTCGCGACAAATTGGCCTCTGACCCCGCCAATCCAGCGGTGATTGCGGAGACTCGCGCGTGGCAGGAAGATTGTGGAGTAACGATCAATCAGTTGTCCGGAGGCAGCAAAGCGCATTGGCTTGCGCGTTCTTTCAGCCAGGGATTTCTGATGCGTTCAGTCGACGGGAGTGCGGCCGAAGGCGCGGCGCCTGCCGAGATCGTCACGAGGCTGCTTGGCGTGCTTGACCAGGCCATTGCCTCGCTCACTCAGACGGGAGAAGGAGCTGTCATTTCCGCATCTTCGGCGCAGCCGCCTCCGCGCCGGTTTGAATTCGTCCACAACTCCGAGTTGCGGCCCGTGGTTGAGCAGGCTTTTCTCGACAGCCGGCGCGCGCTCGAGCACGGGGAGTATGACCTGGCACTCCGCACTTCTTGTGGAATTCTTGAAGCTATAGTGACTGATGCGCTGGAGCACAAGGGACTGAGCGCACTGATTGAGTCAGGAGCGCCGGCAGACAAGATTGCCGATTGGTCGTTTGAAACGCGGCTCACGGTTGCAGAGCGCGCGGGATTGATTCGTGGTGGATGCGCGCGGTTGCCGGCGGTGGCGCGGGCTTATCGCGATGAGGCTCAGGCGGATTCGAGCGCGGAGATTTCCGAGCGTGACGCGCGCACGACGGGGCAGGTGCTGAATGTTGTGATGAGGGATTTGGATCCGGGGCGATAGTCGACCGCAGGGGCTGAAGCCCGCATTAACTCTGGGCTTTACGCGGCGCTGAAAGCGCCGCTCTTCCACGGCACATATTTCATGCAGCGGTTTACTTTTGCGTTAATCTTCCAGATCCTGGCGGAAGACAGGCTGCGATGGATCGAGGCTGCCGTCGATTACGGCCACGAGCAGGTTGCCGTAGGCGTTGGTGGCTTCGGGCAGCGAGGCGTAACCGCGCTCCCTTTGAAGCGCGCCGCTTTCCGAATAGACGAGTGTGAAATAGCGACCGGAGGAATACTGCAGTTCCAGCAACTTGTTCGGCATGTCGGGATCGCCTTCTTGTCCCAGCACATCCATTAAAGCTACAGTCCAATGGCGGCCCTTGGGGTCGGTGACGACCTCGCGCTCAACGAACTGCCACTCGTCCATGCTCCACAACGGCATATTTATTCCAGCAACTGCGCGAGCGCTCTTGCGACCTGAGTCCCGGTGAATGGTTTTGGAACCAATAACACTTTTTGCGCTTTCCTGGAACGCAAGCTGACGTCCGCTTTTTCTGGCGTGTCGCTGATGATCACGACCGGAAGTTCGGCGTGACCGGGATGGCTGCGCACGCTGTCGAAGAGCGCCTCGCTCATCTCGAAGGCGGAGCAGTCGAGCACGAGCGCATCGGCGCGCTGCTCCTGAATCAACTCGTTGACTGCGGTACTGTAACCCGCCGAGAGGACCGCGTAGCCGAGATCACTCAGCGAGAACGTGAGCAGCTCGGCGATCTCCGGCGTGTCGTCGATGAGCAGGATGCGGCGCAAAGTTATGCTTACTTCTTGCCGGGACCGGTACCGGGCAGTCGCGGTTTCTTGGCCGCGCAGGGTTCCAGATCCATGACCCAGATTCGCCCGCCGGCGGTGTAGTAGGCGCGCTGATCGTTCTCGATCATCGCACCCCAGGCCTCCAGCGTGCGCATCGCAAACGTGACGCCTTCGAAGTTGTTGCGTGCGTGGTCGAGCACTTCGTTGGTATGCCAGTTGTTGGTGAGAATCGCGTCCCCCGGGTGCACGCGCAGCACGGTATAGAAGCGGTCGTAAGCCGCTTCTGGCCGCACGTCGCGCGTGGCGCCGCGCTTCTTGCCCTCAGTGACTATGTAACTTTCCTGTCCTTCGGGCTCGACTTCCGGGTCACCAGGATTAGTAGTGGTCGTTTCTTTGATCATACGGTCTCCGCTACGGCCGTGGCTTCTGCTGCCGAGGCCATGTTGACAAGGTTTTTCGCATCCGCGGCGTGGATCAATGCCTCGGGCAGTTCGACTCCCATCATGCGCCATTGCTCGTTGGCGAACTTCTGCAAGGTGGCGATGTGCTCGGCGTGAAGATGGCCGAAGCGCCCTTGCAACTTCAGGTACTCAGACACCGGGCGCATGCTTGCGGGACGGAAGCTGTAATCGAAGGCGCGCTTCTCTGGATTCCACTCCCACATGGGATAGAGGCCACATTCGACGACCAGACGGCCGAGATCAATCGAGCGCGGTGTCTCGTAGACGAAGCCCTTCTGGCAGGGCGTGTAGACCATGAGGTACCCGGCGCCTTTGTGATTGAGTCCCTTGCGAACTTTGTTCATCAAGTCGATGGGATAACCCACGCTTGCCGTCGCCACATAGCAATGCGGGTGGCCAGCGGCCATCATGCGCGCGAGATCTTTGGGGAATAGTTTCTTGCCTTCTGGAACTAGCGGGCCGGGAGGCGAGAACGTTGTCATGCCGCCATAGGGCGTGCGCGACGAGGCCTGGATGCCGGTGTTCGCGTACTGCTCGTTGTCGTAGCAGATGATCAGGCAATCATGATTGCGATAGAGCGCTCCGGAAATCGACGCGAGGCCGATATCGGACGCGCTGCCGTCGCCGGCTTCGCAAATAATATTCGGGAACTTGCCCTTCCACTTGCCTTTGCGGATCATGGCTTCATACGCCGCGGCTACGCCCGCCGTGAAGCTGCCGGCGCTGCCAATCTGCGTGTGCGCCCACGGTACGTTATAGGGCGTGCACAGATACGAACTGTTCGCGACGTACATGCAGCCGGTCGGACCGACGAGGATCGTGTTGTCGCCCGCGGCTTTGCTCGTCATCCGGTATTGGATGGAGGGTCCGCAACCTGCACAGGTGCGGTGACCGGGGACAAACGGCTCGCTCGACGGTAGTTCAGGGTTATAGAAACGCGCTCCCTGGTTCGGGCTGCCGAGAATCGGCAGCAGCTGCCGTTCCACTTCAATGGTTGCCATATTAGTTCTCCAATCGCGGGGCCTGGGGCCCGAAAATCTCATTCTTCGAATCCAACCCAGTGGGTGCGCTTTTCGATTTTGCCACGCCGCTGCGCATCCAGCATTTTTTCCGTCATCCAATAAAATTCTTTCAACACGATGGCCTCACCGCCCATGCCCGCCATGAATGACATCACGAGCGGACGCTGCTGGCTTTCATAGAGGGCGGCGGTGACCTCGCCGTACAGCACGCCTCCGCTGCTTACACTGCCGAGGCCCATGTTGGTCTCGATGACGCCGACCACTTTGAACTTGCTGAGAGATTCGCGCACGCGCTCGGTGGGATACGGCCGGATCGTTCTCAACCGTACCATGCCAACTTTCAAGCCGCGGTCGCGCATGTGCTGAATCGCGAATCGCGCTGTCACTGCATGTGCGCCTTGCAGGAAAAAAACCACTTCGGCGTCATCGGTCATGAACTCTTCGATCCACGGATCGTATCTCCGGCCGAAGATCTGCGCGAACTCTTCGTGTGCCTGCTCAATCACTGCCATTGACTCTTCCATGGCGCGGGCACGCTCGAGTTGCAGTGGCGGCCCCTGCTCGGGCATGATCTGCGGTCCGTGCGACACGGGATGCCGCGGGTCGAGCGGGTAAGGATGTTTGTACGGTGGCAGGAATTCGTTTACCTGGCCTTGATCAGGCAACTCGACGTCGCCCGTGATGTGCGAGACGAAGAAACCGTCCTGGCAAACCATTTGGGGCAGAAGCACGCGAGGATCTTCGCCGATGCGATAGGCGATGATGTGATTATCGAAGGCTTCCTGCGCGTCGCAGGACCAACCCATGATCCATCCCATATCGCGCGTCGAGAGCGCGTCTGTGTGTTCGGAGCCGAAATCGCCCGGTGGATCGAGCGTGCGGTCAGCGATCATCATCTGCACCGGCATGCGGCTGCCGGAGATCGGCGAATACAGTTCGTAGGCGAACTGCACGCCCACGCCCGAGCTGCCGGTGAAGACGCGAGCGCCGCTCGACGAAGCTCCATGCGAGATGCTCAACTGCGAGTGCTCGCTGTCAGCCACAATGTACTCGGCATCGAGTTCACCGTTCGCGACCATTTGCGCGAGCGCCATCATCGTCGCCGTGTAAGGCCGAATGGGGTATGCCGCAATCACATCGACGTCGGCGTACTTTGCAGCCTGAGCCGCGGCGACGCAGCCGTTGATTCGCACTGTCTTCTTTTTTCCTGCTATAGCCGTTGCCATATTCACTCCGATGTTAAATGTTCTTTGCGGGCCGGTCTCCGAGGTTCATCAGTTCTTGCGCCTGCCGTCCATGGAGGCCCGGCGAGATCGCGAACGCGGTATCCATTCGGACGACACCGGTGTCGAAGTCCAGCTCGGGCACGCCTTCGAGGCACCCGGTTGGACATTCTTCGATGCAGACGCGGCAACCTTTGCAGTAGTCGACGAGAATCTTGTAAAGGCCGTTCGACCGCTCTGGGCGCGCGATGCACGGTTCCGGACAGACGAGATAGCAGTTGTCGCAGGCGTTACAAGTGCCGCAACTGAAACAGCGTCCGGCCTCCTCAACTGCTTGCTCTTCCGAAAATGCCTGGATCACTTCGTCCTGCGTCTTGCGCCGGCTCGTTGGCGGCAGCAATTCCTGCTGCACGCGCGGGAAGTGCGGGAAGTACGTCATGTTCATGCGATTCAAGTCGAAGATGACGTCGACAGGGATGGTGCGCGTCTGCAATTTTTCACCGCGCATCACTTTATCGAGATTGAATGCAACGCGCTTGCCGTCGCCGACGGCGTTGACGACCATCAGCGGCTGACCTGCGCCAAGTTGCACGATGTCGCCTGCGGCAAAAAAGTTCGTGTCGCCGAGGCGTCCGAACTTGTCGATCTTGATGGTGCCGCGCTCGGTCTTGAATTCAGCGGGCAACCATGCGAGCGAAGAATGTTGCCCGACCGCGATGATCACGTTATCAACAGCGAAACGCTGAGCGGGAGCCTGGCGATCGACCGTGATCGGCGAAGCGTTGATGGCTCCGGAGAATTTCGCCGGATGCAGTTGCAATGCCTCAACCTTGCCTTCGCCAATCACCGCGGTCACGGCCAGGCCGTGCATCAGTTCCACGCCTTCTTCCATCATGTCGTGCAGGTCTTCGGCGACACACGGCAACTCCTGAGGATTTCCTTCCACTGTGATCATGGTTACTTCAACAGCGCCTTGGCGCAGCGCTTCGCGCGCGCAATCGATGGCAGTGTTTCCTCCGCCGATCACAGCGACGCGAGCGCCGATCTTCACTTTTGACGTTCCCATGCCGATGTCGCGCAGGAAGGGAAGTCCGTAGAGGACGCCGGTTTTATTTTCGCCTTCGGCTTTTACGCTGTTCGGTTCGGTGAGCCCCACGGCCAGCACGCAGGCGTCATAATTCTTTTTCAGGTCGTCCCAGGTGACGTCTTTACCGACATCGACGTTGGTCTTGATTGTGATGCCTAGCTGTTCGAGGCGTTCGATTTCGCGATCGAGAACGTCCTGAGGAAGAACCCAGTCGGGAATACCGCCGCGATTGAGTCCGCCGGCCTTCGGAGATTTCTCAAGAATCGTCACCGCATAGCCGAGCCGCGCAAGCTGATACGCGGCGCTGTGTCCGGCGGGACCCGAGCCTACAACAGCGACTTTTTTCCCGTTAGACTTTCCGGCTTTGACTACATCGTTGGTCAGCGCTTGGCCGAGGTCGCCGAGAAAGCGCTCGACCGCGCGAATCGAAATTGCCTCATCGTACTTTCCACGGTTGCAGGCTTGCTCGCACGGGTGGTAGCAAACGCGGCCCGTGACCGACGGGAACGGCATGTCTTCCTTGATGAGCGCATAAGCGTCCAGATATTTGCCGCGCTTCACCAGGTCGAGATAGCCCTGAATTTTTTCGTTGGTTCCGCAAGCGTTGTTGCAGGGTGGAAGCTTATCGCGATAAACCGGCCGAATGGCGCGCCAGTTGCCGGTTGGGAACAGGTCTTGGCCTTTTTCCTGCGAGGGTGCTGGAGTGATGCCGGCGAATGGGACTTTAAGCCAATCGGGGATGTGTGTATTTTTTGTCGACATGAAATCCTCCCTAAACGGCCACTGGATTCAGCGGCATAATCTGTAAGTGTTCGAGCGCCATATGGAATGCGGTCTTGTTCGCGATCATGGGTTCGATGGTTTCCATCTTCACGATGCCTGTAGTCTTGACTACCGCGGCAATCAGCGGAGCGGCGATATCGGGCGCAATTGATTTATTGCGTTCGGCGGCGCCTTCGGTCGAAAGACGGTCGAGACCAAGTTCGCCCAGCCGGTAATACAGCCATTTGTGATCGGCTAAATGCGCGGCGTCGACGCAGACGAGTTGCGCAAGCCGCTCCGCGCCGGGCACGAAGCGAATCATGTAGTCGGGTGTGTAGTGCGTGTTGATCACCAGCGTTCCGCCGGGAGGCATGCCGCGCATGTAATCCCAACCTTTGACCATGGTTCCTTCGACCAGAACGACGATGTTGGGGTGGTCGTTTTCGTAAGTCAGTTCGTTCTCGAGGATCTGATCGCTCACGCGGCAATATTTGCGCGTGGGGGCGTTCGTGCGGTCGGGATTATCAACGTAGTTTTCCATCGCCTGCGCGTACTTGCCCTCGATGCGGGCGGACGCGGAGATGGAATTGACGATGTCGCGGCCTTCTTTGTCCATGATGATGCCGCGCGTCCAAACTGTGAGTTCCGTGTAAGCCATAATCAAACCTCGTCGTTACAAAGTTGCTTAGAACTTTACTTAGTCAGATCCATCTGGGCACAAAGCCGCAGTCTTATCGGCCAAAGCGCTCGCTGATTTCAATTGCTCGTGATCACAATGCTCTGGATCGAGAACCGCCAGGAAATCGTTTCGCAAAACCGTGAAGGGCGCGCGACGGCGGCCATTCTGAAATTCTACGATTGCAGAGAGCGTCGCCTTCTTGCACAGGCTCTCGATGTCAGCGCCCGTGCAGCCTTCCATCCGTGCGGCGAATTCCTCGAAATCAACATCGGGTGCGAGCGGTACACGGCGGCAGCAAAGCCGCATGATCGTCGCGCGCTCTTCCGCGCTGGGCTTGGCGAACGGGAGTATATAGTCGAAGCGCCCGCTTCGCAACAGCGCCGGGTCGATGCGCTCGGGACGATTGGTCGCCGCCAGCAGGATCACGCCTTTCACGTCGCGCAAGTTGTCGATCTCACGCAGAAGCTGGCTGAGAATTCTTTGATATATATCACTGCCGAATTGATCGGAGCCGAACTTCGGAGCGATCGCGTCAATCGTGTCGAAGAACAGGATGCAGGGCGCGGTCCGTCTCGCCTTCTTGAAAACTTCACGCAGCGCTCGTTCGGATTCGCCCAACCACTTCGAATACAGTTGCGGACCGTCGATAGCGATGAGCGGAACCTGCTTTTCACCGGAGAGAGCGCGCGCCATCGCCGTCTTTCCGGTGCCCGAAGGGCCGGTGAATAGAATGCCGCGCGGCGGAGCGAGTCCTACCTGCTCGTAGATCTCGTCGTGCATGTGCGAGTGCTCGATTACGCCGTCGAGCAAGCGCTTCACCTGGTTGAGACCTCCGAGGGATGCGAACGTCGAACTGCTCTTCTCGATAAAGAATTCGCGGGTCGCGCTGGGCTCGACTTCCTTCAAGCCGGCGAGAAAGTCTTCGCGCGTTACCTGTAGCGACGCGAGATCGGCAGAGGCAGCGCTATCCGCCGCGAACGGGACGGCTGAGAGAAAGCCGCGCAACGCAATCATGCCAACTTCCTGGCCCAGGGCCTCGAGATCGGCACCGACGAATCCGTGAGTATGTTCAGCGATTTCGTAGAGGTCGACATCGGGCGCGAGCGGCATGGCGCGCGTGTGAATGCGTAGAATTTGCAGCCGGGCTTGCGTGTTGGGAACACCGATTTCGATTTCGCGATCGAAGCGGCCCGGACGCCGCAGCGCGGGGTCTAAAACTTCGGGGATATTTGTCGCGCCGATTACGATGACCTGGCCGCGCGCCACAAAACCATCCATCAAACTGAGAAGCTGGGCCACGACTCGCTTCTCGACTTCACCAGCGACATCGGTGCGCTTGGGAGCGACCGCGTCGATCTCGTCGATGAAGAGAATCGCAGGGGCGTGGCGCGCCGCTTCCTCGAAGACTTCGCGGAGCTTGGCCTCACTCTCTCCGTAAAACTTGCGCATGATCTCAGGGCCGTTGAGGTGAATGAAGTGCACACGGCTTTCGGCCGCGACGGCGCGAGCCAGCAGGGTCTTACCTGTGCCCGGCGGACCGTACAACAGCACGCCTTTCGGCGCGAGAATTCCCAGCCGCTCGAAGATGCGCGAATGTTTCAGCGGCAGTTCGACCATTTCGCGCACTCTTGCGACCTCACGTTCAAGTCCGCCGATGTCTTCGTAGGAAACAGACGGCGCGCGTGCCGCCGTCTGCTCGCCTTCCACCACGCGAATGTCGGTGCGCGGGCCGATCACCACGGGCCCCGACGGAATCGTGCGCACAACCTGGAAGTTCACCGCTTTCGCAAACGTCGGCACGCGAACAACCGAACCCGCAATGACTGGCACCTCCAAAAGATCTTCGAGCATGCGGTCGGGTGCGATGGTCGCGGGCGCGGCTCCTATCCACAGCGGGGCGAGGCGCACGGCGACGGCCTGCTCACGCTCGATCAGCGCGACCGTCACTTGTTCCTGCAATCCGGCACTGCAGTTGCTGCGGATAGTGCCGTCGATCTGAATCATGCCTTCGTGCTGTTCGTCGGAAACATCGGCGCGTGCGACGCCCAGCGTGCCGCCGGTGATTTTCAATACGTCGCCGGCGCGTGCACCGAGACGCCGCAGATCGGCTGGCGACAACCGCGCAATCGCGTGGCCCACATCCTCGACGCGCGACTCAGCTACGCGGAGCGTGAGGGTTGCGCTGGGAGGCGTTGGAGTGGTTTCCGTCATGGCGTGACCAGCAACCTGCTTTTGGCGGGCGAATGCATCGACGAGCGTCACCGTGTTCTGCTTCTCCATTTGATCTACGTTGATCGATCTAAGTTGATCTATGCGGGACGCATTCGTGGCACTTCAAAACTTATCAAGTACGATCTCTTCAACGTCTTCAATATGTCGCCGCATCGCTGCTTTTGCAGCCTCGGCATCGTGGCGCTTGATCGCAGCCATGATGCGCCGGTGGCCAGCGAGCGACTTCTGCGCGCGCCCGTCCACTTGCAAAGAGCGTTCGCGAGTGTCGCGCAGCAGATCCATGAGAATGTCAAGCACCTTCAGCACAACACTGTTGCCGGAAGCGAGCGCGACGCTATAGTGAAATTCGGCATCTTCCGCGACGGCAGCTTCGCCCTTCATCTGCTTCTGTTCCTGCCGCCGCAGAATGTCTTCCATCTCAGAAATCTCGTCGGCAGAGGCGTTCTTAGCGGCGCGCGCGGCTAGCGGCGGTTCGAGCATCTTGCGAAAATCCAGAAGTTCACTCACCAGTTCGCGACGCCGCTTTAGCGCGCTGGCAAAAGGATTGGTCACCAATTCGGATGAAACTTCGCGAACGATTGTGCCCGCCCCCTGACGAGGCTCGACGAGACCCATCAACTCAAGGCCACGAATCGCATCTCGAATAGAGCTGCGGCTCACGTGCAGCATCTCCGCCAGCTCCCGCTCCGAGGGCAGTTTGTCGCCGGGGCGCAGCTTTTTCAGGATCAGGCGTTCGATCTGCTGCGCGACTTCCTCGTAGACTTTGTTCCTGCGGATTACGTCAAAGTCCGATTTGACCGCACCGATCAATGTGAACTCCAAGTGGTCCGATAAGTGGACCAGCGAAAGAAGTATACCCCCGCTGTCAAGCCTCTCGCAAATATTTTTGCCTGGGCGAGGCGCGCGGCCTCGGGATGCGCGCCAATTCGGGAAAGCGCGCGTTTCGCTCTCAAGCGTTCCGCCGAGACGCTGCGCTTTGCGCCAAAAGCTTCGTGCAACTGTACACCGTTCTTGTGTAGGGCATGGGCAGGCCAACGCGCTCCCCCAACTCCACGACGGCGCCTACCAGCGCTTCCAATTCGATCGGGCGTCCGGCTTCGAGATCTTGAAGCATTGAGGTTTTGTGTTCTCCAACTTTTTCCGCGCCGGCAATTCGCTGATCGATGGTCACCGGCAACTCCATGCCTAACTTGTGGGACACGCCTTCCACTTCCTGCATGATGTTTTTGATCAGCGCACAAACTCCTGGATCGCGGACCATCTGAACCAGCGTGGCGCGCGTCAATGCACTAACCGGATTGAAGGAGGCGTTGCCCAACACCTTCACCCAAATCTCGTGGCGAATGCGAGCCGTGATGGGGGCGCGCAAGCCGGACACGACGAGCGCTTCCGCTATGCTGCGGCAGCGGTCGGAACGGCTTCCGTCCGGTTCGCCGAGTGAAATGCGATTGCCCTCGATGTGTTGAATCACTCCGGGCGCCGTAATCTCGGTGGAAAAATAAACGATCGATCCGAGCACGCGCTGCGCTTCAATGGCCGATGCAATTACGCCTCCGGGGTCGACTCGCTCCAGGCGTAAGCCTTTCCATTCGCCTTCGAAATTCTGAAAGTACCACCAGGGAATTCCATTCTGAGTGCTGACGACTGTGGTCTCGGGACCTAACACGGGTTTTAACTGAGGCGCGAGTTGTGGCAAGCCGTGCGCTTTTACCCCGAGGAAGACGACGTCTACCGGCCCAACTTCTTCGAGCGAACCGACGACTACCGGGCGCGCCACGAAATCGCCTTCTGCACTCTTCACCTGCACACCATGATCCTGCATGGCGCGGAGGTGCGGCCCGCGCGCGAAAAGCGTGACATCGAATCCAGCTTGCGCCATACGCGCACCGATGTAAGCTCCAATTGCTCCCGCACCCGCGATCAAAAATTTCATCCCTGGTTATCCATAAGCGCGGCAGCGACAGCGCGCCGGCGGATTTTTCCGGTTGCCGTGGTGGGTATGCTTTCCACGACGTAGATTTTTTTCGGAACCTTGAACTCCGCAAGCCATTCACGGCAGTGCTTGATGAGTTCGGAATCGGTGGCGCCGTTACGCTCATGCAAGACCACGGCCGCAGCCACTTCTTCGCCCAGCGTGGGGTGCGCGTAGCCAAACGTAACCGCTGCCGCGACCGCCGGATGTTTCCGCAGGATCTCGTCGATTTCGTGAGGAGCGATGTTCTCGCCGCCGCGGATGATGATGTCTTTCATCCGTCCGGTCAAATGCAAATAGCAATCGGCATCGAGATATCCTTCGTCGCCGGTGCGAAACCATCCATTCACGAATGCGCGAGCGTTAGCATCGGGATTGTTTTCATAACCGCGAAATACATTTGCGCCTTGAATGGCGACTTCCCCGCGCTTGTCTGTGCCGAGGTGATTGCCTGCTTTGTCCATGATGCTGAGTAGAAGGCCGGTGCCAACGCCGACCGAGCCCGCCTTGCGATGCCGCGGCGGCAACGGATTTGAGGTCATCTGGTGGGCCGCTTCGGTCATTCCATAGGCTTCGACGAAGGGCACTCCGAAAGTCTCCTCGATTTTGCGAATCAGTTCCGCCGACATGGGCGCGCTGCAGGAACGGACAAAGCGCAGAGACTTGGCCTCCGCGGCATTGTGCTGGGCCCGTGCGAGCAAAAGTTGGTGCATCGTAGGCACGCCCGAATACCAGGTCACGTTATGTTCGCGCACCGTCCGCCAGAAAGAAAGCGCATTGAATTTTGTGGGAACCACCACCGTTCCACCTGTCAGCAAAGTGGCCATGGTCGAGCCGATCAGGCCATGAATGTGAAAGAGTGGCATGATGCACAACGAAACATCTTTCTCCGAAAGCGCATACGTATTCGCGATGTTCGCCGAGGAAACGGCCAGGTTGAAATGCCTCAGGGGTACACGCTTAGGCCGGCCAGTGCTTCCGCTGGTGTGCAGGATCAGCGCAACGTCGTCGGCTGTCGGCTCGGTCGCAGAAATTCCCGTGGGCGCGCCTTCGATGTGCACAACGCCCTGTTCGGTCATCTGCACTGAGAAGGCTGGAATCTTGCGGTCTGCGGCGGCGCTGCGCACGAATTCCGCTCCGGCCGGAGGGCACAGCAAAATGCGGGCGCCGGTGTCGCCGAGGAAGAAAAGAAATTCTTCGTAGGGATATGCGGGGTTTAATGGGGCCGCGGTGCCAGCGATGGAGGCCGCCAGAAAAGTCACAATCGCAGGCAATCCATTCGGCAGAGCGATCGCCACTGCGTCGCCGCGGCGAATACCGAGCGAGGCCAAAGCATTCGCCATGTCGAAAACCTGCTTGCGAAGAGAATCGTAGGTGATGCGGATTCCGAGCTCGGGAACTACGATCGCCGTGTTGCTGTCGGCGAAATGCAGAACCTCGAGCAGAGTCTGAACTGACTTCAGTGTCATTCGTTCATGCCTTTGGCGCGGCGTCCGGGCGTTCGCGCGATTCTCCGCACGGCGATTATAGCTTCCCCGCCGGAGAACGTGCCGTGATCGAGATCAAAGTTGCTAGCGAACCGTGACAAAAAAATACGCGCTCATCAGGAGGCCCACGCCAATCACGACGGCTCGCATCTTTCCAGGGTCGGCCTTTTGCGCGTAGCGGGCACCGAACCACCCCCCAACCAGGGAACCTGCGACCATCACGGCACACTGCGGCCACAATACTGCTCCGGCCACGATGAAGGTGATCACGGCCGCAGCGTTAATTGCGACAGCCAGAAGCGTCCTGATCGCTCCCATGGCATGGATGTCACGCATCCCAAGCATCGATAGCATGGCGAGCGTCACAAAACCGATCCCGGCGCCAAAGTATCCACCATAGACAGAGAGTAGTAGTTCTGCGACGGAACTTACCACGATCGCCTGCCACGATATTTTTCGCAGATCATCGACGATTGCGGTTTTGCCAGCGATCGCACGAATCGAATTGCCGAAGGCGAACAGCAAAGTTCCGCCTAGGAGCAGCCATGGAACGAGCCGCAGAAACGTGTGCTGCGGGGTTTTTAGCAATAGCAGCGCACCGGCCCAACCACCGGCAATGCTTGTCACCAGTAACGGGACTAATACCCGAAGCGGTGCGTTCAGCCGTTTCAAGTAAGCGAGCGTGCTGGCCGCCAACCCCGGCCAGAGCGCGACCGTGTTCGTCGCATTGGCGGCCACGGCGGGGATCCGAATAAAAAGCAGCGCTGGGAAAGAGATGAAACTCCCGCCGCCAGCCACTGCGTTCAAGGCGCCGGCGATTCCAGCCGCGATGAGCAGGAAGATGGCTTGGCCCAAGTGCAAATCCATACGCATCAGCGACAAACTCCCGAGGAGAACCCGCACGCAGCGGCGTGCGAGCGAGGAAACAATCTATCAGGAATTTGAAGAGGGAGTCTCCTGCCGCGGCCGATCCCATGCACCCAAATTGTTACCTGTCCCGCCGCCCCGAAAATGCTATAGGTATCGAACGCGTAGTGACGTGCATCAGAAAAATTTCTTGACAGTATGCATTTTTATGTGGTACACCCGCCCGGTCGAGGTAACTGGTCCGCTTTCCAGACCTCACCCAAATTCATTCGCAGATTTAGAAGTTTCGTCGCCCGAACGGACAGGGTAGCGCGCGGGCTGCTCGTTCGTGTGCCTTGAGAGAAGGCCCGCTACGCAGATTATTCCGGAGAAGACACAATGCGCTCGCTAAGAACGGTTTTCCTGCTGCTGGTCGGTTTTATGGCGTCAGGTTGGTTCGCCCACGCACAAAGCACGGAACCCGCGAGCAAGAACGATGGGCCAACCTCCGTGAGCGCCTCTTCCGCCAGCGCCTCCAGGGGTGCGAGCGCAACCGAGGAAGAAGTCAACGAGTTGCGGCACGAGGTCGCGGAGTTGAGGGCCCAGATGCGACGGCTCATCGAGGCGAGCGCGCAGACCCAAAGCGGCGCTCCACACCTCGCACTGGTCAACGCGGTCGCGAACCCCGCTCCCGACCTCTCCCCGGCTGCCCCCGCGACTGTGGCGGAAGTCGAAGCTCTGGCGACGGAAGTTAGCGCATTGCAGGACAAGGCTAACACTGCTCCTCCGATCACCGCCGGTTGGAACGGCGAGCACTTTTTCCTCAAGAGTTCCGATGGCAACTTTACGCTCATGCCCGTCGGATACCTGGATGGGCAATACACTTTCTACAACGGCAACGGCGCGCCTCCTGACACCTTTGCCATCACGCGGGCGCGCTTCGGCGTGCAAGGCAACTACGGAAAGCAACTCGACTACACATTCCTGTTGGAGACGGCACTAATTACTGAGAACCGAGAACTGAGAACCGACCTTATTGCAGATCTTTGGCCTTCTTTCGCACCGCGGCGAGCAGAGGTGCGGGCAGTTCGGCGTAGCCTTCCTGCATAGCAAACTGCTGGCCGTCCGAGTACACCCAGTCCAGCAGATTGCTCAGGGCGATTGCGCGCGCTGAATCCGACGGTGCACTTCGCAGGTAGATCCAGGTGAAACTGGTGATAGGAAAGGAATCGGCCCCGGATGCGTTGGTCAATGAAGCGGAAAAGCCGTTCCAACGCGGCGCTTCCGTCGCCTCGCAGGCCGCAACAATACTTCTATCGGAAGCCTTGACGAACTTTGCGGCAGGATTCAGCCCGGCCGCCTGTGCAATGCTATTTTTGACCGCATGTTGATATTCGACAAAGCCGATGGAACCTGGATTGCTTTTCACCTTCTCAGCCATATCGGAACTTCGTTCGGCAGATGTTCCCACCGGCCATTTGGGCGAAGGAGTGGTTCCAACTTCAGCGCGAAACTTTGAACTGGCTTTGGAGAGAAACTCTGTGAAAACGTAGTTGGAGCCTTTGCCTGCGGGGCGATTTACTACCTGAATTGGAAGATTGGGCAAATCCATCCCGGGATTGAGCTTCGCGACTTGCGGCGCATTCCAAACCTTCACATCTCCGAGAAAAATTCCAGCCAGCACTTCGCCCGAAAGCCGTAGCTCTTGATGGAAGTCAGGCAGGTTGTAGATGGGAACAATTCCGACAAGCACCACCGGCAATTCGACCAGCCCACCCTCTTTCCGTTCTTTGTCTGTGAGCTGAGCTTCCCCGGCGCCAAAATCACCCGCGCCATGAGACATCTGCTTGATTCCTTCGGTTGTGCCGACTGTCAGGTATCGCATTTGAATGCTGGCGTTATGCTTGGCGTGCTCCTGCGTCCAGCGATTGTAGAGAGGCGCAGGGACGCTAGATCCCGAACCCACAAGAACAACAGCATTCTGGGCGTTGGCAGGAAGACCTCGCAGGTTAAGAAAGATTAACCCCAAGATCAAGAACGTCGAGGCACTCCTGGATCGCTTGTACATCGAACGTCCTGCCGTTGCGTTCATTGGCCCCCCATAGGCACATTACTGAATTCAAAATTTATTGCTTGAATACAAGAAGTGAAGATAACTATGGTAAGTAACCTTCTTTTCGACTGGAGTCGGCTCTTTTGACCAGCCCCATAGTCAAAGTTGGAGCGTCCTATGTTTGTAGGGGTCAGTTGGGGCGGGGGACTGAAGCTCCTAGTGTAAGATGCTCAGGTTCTGACCACTTGCCTATGAATCGGTTTTTGTATTCGACCGGGCTGGCTTGGGGTTTCGCAGACAGAAATTCACTAATCTGCTCGAACGACATTTATGCCACTCGATAAAGGCGAAAGTTTGGCGCGCGAACTTTTGTCCGCGTATGAAACGGGACAGGCTATTCCCATTATTCCTTCCGCGCGTCCCGGCTTCGACCTCAACATGGCTTATGAGGTTGAAGCCACCCTCAAGCGCTTGCGCGAGGCTGAAGGACATAGAGCCGTTGGCCGCAAGGTTGGTTTTGCCAACAAGGCCATGTGGCGAGTGCTCAAACTTGAAACCTTGCTTTGGGCCCACATGTATGACGATACGGTGTATTACAGCAAAGACAGCTCTGCATCGCTGACGCTGGCACATCCGCGATCGCTGAAGATCGAACCAGAAATTGTTTTCGGCTTGAAGCAGCCAGTCATGGAAGGCTCTGACGCCGCAGCCGCCCTTGCATCGGTCGATTGGCTGGCGATCGGATTTGAAATCATTGATTGCCCTTTTCCCGGATGGAAGTTTGAGGCCAGTGATTTCGTAGCGTCTTTTGGATTTCATGCGGCTCTCGTGGTTGGCGAGAAAGTGCGAGTACAGCCAGGCATGATCGCGGATCTAGTGGCTGCCCTTCCGCAACTTAAGGTGCGTGTCCTGAAGGGCGGAGAATTTGTGGAAGAAGGATACGGAAAAAACTCCTTAAAGAGTCCGGCCTTGTGCTTGGCGGAGATGGGCGCTGCCATTGCGCGAAGGTTCCCAAACGAGCCGTTGAGCGCTGGAGAGATCGTCAGTTCGGGGACACTAACGGGCGGACATTCCACTGAATGGGGCGATGTTTGGACCGTTGAGGTTGAGGGACTGCCTTTGCCGCCGTTGACCCTTACGCTGCTGCCGCCGCGATAACTCTTTATCGATGGATGAGGTCAAATGTCACGGCCCCGGCTGAGGAACCGATGTTCGTCAAGGATACGAACCGTTCTAGTTTGTGATGCCCGGTCTTGTGGAAGAAATAACTGAGAGCGACCACGCCCGCCGTCTCACCGGCGAAGTTCATGGCGAGCATAGGAGTACTGCCGGAGAAGACTCGAGTAACGGGGTTCAATTCCTGGCCGCCGCCGCGCAGGTTGTCGCGAGTTACGACGAAGTCAGCCCCGTTTAAGGCGGCAGTGGTGGCAAAAAGAAAAGTATTCTCACGATCCCAGAATCGATGGCTGGGTGCTTCTGGCAGAGGCGCAGGTTGCACGGTGGTGAGCGCCGGGGTCGGCGTGAATGCGGCGGGTTGCATCGCCGCGGGTTGAAGCAGCGCGGCGGAAACTTCCTGGCTGAGCGCTGGTTGGCATAGGCCTAGAACGCCCAACAAGATTGCTGTCCGGGGTTGCATAAGGTTTCTAATCCAGCTTTTCCGCATGACTCTTGTGTATATCGGCATTGGCCACCTGTACTAGTACTAACGCAAGGGCAGGGCCAGGCGGAATGGCCCCTAAGTGCTACTAAGTTATTTAGAATGATTACTTTGGAGTTGGTCAGGGTTACTGGGGTTACTCGGCCAAGGTGCAAATAATTGCGCATAAGGCCGGATTCTGCAACTACTTTGAGAGGGACGCCAGCGCCTCTCGAAATAGCGAATCGAATGAGCTTTTTTCTTTGCCCAAACCATTCTTGACCGCGCTTGCCAGCGCCTTCTCAGCCATAGGGCGCTGATAGCCTAGGTTCATCAGCGCCGAGAGAACATCTTCTTCCATAGCGCTCATCGCGGGCGCGGTTGGAGTCGCGGCCCCGGTCGCTGGGGGCAACTTGTCTCGCAGCTCCAACACCATGCGCTCGGCGGTCTTCTTGCCGATGCCTGGAATCCTGGTGAGGCGCGCCAGGTCATTGCCGCGGATCGCGCCTGCAAGCTCATCCGCCGCCATCCCGCTCAGAATGGTGATGGCCAGCTTTGCCCCAATACCGCTCACCGTCATTAACTTCTCGAACAACTGCTTCTCGGCGGGTGTCAGAAATCCATAAAGCGCAATCACGTCCTCACGCACGTGCGTGTGGATGTGCAGCGCGACTTCGGAACCGGCGGAAGGTAATTCGGAAAAGGTCGGGACGCTGATGTTCACTTCGTAGCCGACGCCGCCAGTCTCAACCACAACTTGATTGGGATGCTTGGCCAGCAATTTTCCGCGGAGGTGAGCAATCATGCGAGTTCCGAGTACCGAGTCGCGAGTACCGAGTCACACCACAGATTTTCGGGGCTTGGGACTCGGGACTGGCAGCTGAATTTAAAGCAACGAAGTCATATGAGTTCCCAGTACAAAGTCGCGAGTTGCGAGTCAAGCCGTGGATTCTCGGGACTCGGGGCTCGGGACTTGTCGTTGCTGAATTTAAAGACAACGAAAACGGCAGGGCCGACCCCCTGCCGTTTCGAAGAGATCCCCGACTATCTGTTCGCTATTTCTTGTTGACGGTTTTCTTCATTTCGGCCCCAGGGGTAAACTTCGCGACCTTGCGGGCGGCAATCTTGATAGTGGCACCGGTTTGCGGATTACGCCCGTTACGTGCCTTTCTCTGCGATACCGAGAAAGTGCCGAAACCTATCAGAGCTACGCGATCCCCTTTTCGCAATGCGCCAGTAATGCTGCTCACGGCGGTATCAATCGCAGTTGTAGCTTGCGCTTTGCTGATCTCGCAAGCGCCTGCGATCTTATCGACTAGATCGGCTTTATTCATTTGTTTCTCCTCGCAGGTCTCTTTCACGTGCATACACAGCCGCACTGGGATAACAAAAGCTCGCGGCTGTGTTGGGAAACCTGACGGGACGTATTCTCCTCTCTCTGTGCAGAATGTCAACTGTGAAAATCCGCGCCGGAAGCCTGTTTTGCACTCCCCCCTACCGTAGAACGGCTGGAGACGCCGGCTGCGGGCGGAGTATGTTCTTCTCTGACCACTGGCCACTGACATGCCGCTGACAGTCAGTGGCCACTCACCAGTGTTTTTCCTGCTTTCTCCACAGCACCGGGGACGCCTTCACAGGTTGTACACAGGCCGCCCTCGTTTCGCACTTGCAGGAAGCTGGCGTGCTGGTGCAAAGTCAGATAACACAATCTTAAAAGGATCGAAGAAGAAGGTTGAAGTTGATCAAGACAGCAGCCGAAGTTTGCCCGCTCTGCGAAGGGACCGGATGGAAGACGCTTTCCGCGAGCGGCGGCTCACCCCGAGACACGAACAGGAATACGAGTTCGAACAAAGACCGCCGAGTCACGCGCTGCGATTGCCAGCTGCGAGCGCGAGCCGCAACCTTGCTGGCGGCAGCGCGCATTCCCAAAAGATACGAGCATTGTGAACTTGCCAGCTACACGACGGATTTCCCCGGAGCGCATCCCTCGTTGGCTTTTGCCTATGTCTCGGCTGCGAAATTCGCGCAAGAGTACGATCCTCGCGCCGGCACAGGCCTTCTAGTTATCGGCAAGATCGGCACGGGGAAGACTCACTTGGCAGTTGCGATCATCAAGGAGTTGATTCTCAACAAAGGCATCGCCTGCTTGTTCTACGATTATCGCGAGCTCTTGAAAGAGATTCAGAATTCATATAATGCCGCAGTTCAAACCACCGAGTTGGATGTTCTTCGCCCGGTGTTTGAAACCGATGTTCTGGTTCTCGACGAGCTAGGCGCGGTGAAACCCACGGAATGGGTTTGGGACACGGTGAGTCTGATCCTCAACACCCGCTACAACAATAACCGCACGACAATCATCACGACCAACTTTGAGGATCAGCCTGCAGCCGGCGCCAATGGTTCCGGTTCTGCCGTCCGGGCTGCCACGCGTGCTGAAACCCTGGGCGACCGCATCGGAGAACGCATGCGCTCGCGCCTGCACGAAATGTGCCGTGTTATCAAGATGGATGGCGAGGACTTCCGCCAGAAGTTTCGCAGCGCCAGCTTCCGGTGAGCCTCCATAGCGCGTCTGCTGGCAAATCTTGAGCGCCTGCTACTATTTGCTTTTCTTTCTTGAAGGGAGCCAATCATGCGCTGGTACCACTATGTCGCTTACTTCTTCGGGGGCGCATTTCTCGCAAACGCTTTGCCCCACCTCGGCAATGGAATCTCCGGGCATGCCTTCCAAAGCCCCTTCGCATCGCCGCCTGGGGAAGGTCTGTCGTCGGCGATGGTGAATGTCGCGTGGGGCCTCTTCAACCTTGCCATCGGTTACTTACTCGTCTGTCGAGTAGGCAACTTCAATCTGCGCGAAACCCGGCACGTGCTCATCCTCGGTGCGGGCATTCTGGTCATGTCGCTCATGCTTGCCCACGCGTTCGGACGCTTCCACGGCGGCCTGTGAGTTCGCTTTAGGTTTCCTATGCGTGTCCATGGGGCAGACTTGCATACAATGGCATCGTGCTGACCGAGCGGGTAGAATTCGCTGCTGAACGCGATGCGGAAATCTTCGCCGCCATCCCTGCGACTCCGGCGGTGTTCCTGCTTTGCGGTGAGGACGCGCAAGCCGAGCCCTATGTCAGTAAGACCGCCAACCTTCGCCGCCGTCTGCAACGCTTGTTGGGGCCGGTCGAACAACGTACTAAGAAACTGAATCTGCGCGATCGCATCCGCTCGATCGAGTACGCGCCGACCGGTTCCGACTTCGAATCCGGCTTCCTGCTTTACCGAGTCTTGCGTAAAACATTTCCCAAGACCTACGGCAATCGCATGCGCTTCCGCTTCGCGCCACTGGTGAAGATGCATCTCGAGAACCAATATCCCCGCGCTTCCATTACTACGCGCCTGGGGCGCCTCAAGGGCCACAACCTTTATTACGGGCCGTTCCAGTCGCGCACAGCTGCCGAGAAGTTCATGAACGATTCGCTCGATTTTTTCAAAATGCGCCGGTGCGTCGACGACCTGCATCCCGACCCGCAGTTTCCCGGCTGCATATACTCCGAGATGAAGATGTGCCTTGCGCCTTGTTTCAAGGGCTGCAAAGACGATGAATATTCTGCCGAAGTAAACCGTGTGCAGGCGTACTTCGATTCGGGGGGCGAATCTCTTTCTCGCGAATTTTCCGCACAACGAGACGCCGCTTCGTCCAATCTCGCGTTTGAAGAGGCTGCCGCGATTCACGTCCGCCTGGAAAAACTGAAGCCAATCCTGAGCCAGTTTCCAGAAATCGTCCGCCGCCTCGATCGCCTTTCGGCGCTCATCATTCAGCCCAGCCATCTTCCGGATTCTGTCACTTTCTTCCGCATTGACAGCGGGGTGATTTTCGGGCCGGTTGTGTTTTGCATCCAACCTGCCGAGCACATGAAATCACAATCCATGGAATCGCGCGTGCTGGCTGTTCTGGATTCGTTCCCGCCAGCGAAATCCTGTCCCGCGCTTGAAACCATGGAGCACCTCGCGATTCTCAGGCGCTGGTACTATCGCGGTCGGCGCATCGGCGAAATATTCATCGCGGATGACAAGGGTGTGCTTCCGATGCGCCGCATCGTACGTGGGATTGCGCGGGTTCTTAGAGGCGAACGGCCGGAAGAGGATTTGCTCGAACAGGCAAAGGTTCGAGAGGGAATTATGGAGTTCCCATCTGCGACGAAAGAAGCTGACCAAGAGGGGAAATCGCAATGACGAATGGGAAGACGAAAGTCAAAGATCCAAACGGCAAACAACTTCGCGAACACGTAACCTACCTTCTCAATGGAGGCGGCGCTCACGCCAGGTTTGATGACGTCGTGAAGAACATGCCAGAAGAATTGCGGGGAGCAAAGCCGAACGGGCTCCCGCACACCGCATGGATGCTGCTCGAGCATCTTCGGCTGGCGCAATGGGACATTCTTGAATTCAGCCGCCACGCAAAGTACACCTCTCCCAAATGGCCTGAGGGATATTGGCCGCAGACAGAAACTCCGCCAAGTACAGCGGCGTGGAACAAAAGCATTCAACAATTCCGCAAGGATCTGAAAGCCATGCAGGATCTGGTTGCGAATCCAAAGACCGACCTCTACGCTCGCATCCCATGGGGCGACGGCCAGACCATTCTGCGCGAGGCTTTGCTACTTGCCGATCACAACGCCTACCATCTCGGCCAGTTAGTCGACGTGCGTCGACTGCTCGGAGCCTGGAAGGGATAGATCTGTCAGGGATAGAGAAAAGCCGCCGAGACGGCGGCGCTACAAAAGTCGGCACGGCAGCGCTACAAAAAAACAAGCCGGCCCCTTCGGACCGGCTTGATCGTTCTGCAAACAAATCAACACTTCAAGGCGCCACGGTTATCGTGACGGGTATCTGGTTCGTGAGTGATCCGGAGGTCCCGATCAACTCGATGGTTGAGGTTCCCGTTGGTGCGCGTCTGGTAGCGCTCCAGGTGATGGTTACCTTGACGCTGCCGTTGGCCGGAGGCGTCACGGGGTTGGCCGAGGCCGTCGCCGATACACCGCTGGGGAATTCGTTCACGCTCAAAGTGACTGCAGAATTAAATCCATTCACGCTGGTGACAGTGAGAGTGGTGGATGTGCTGCCGTTTTCGTCAACAGTGAATGAAGAAGGCACGAGTGACATCGTGAAGTTCTTCGTGCCCGAAGAAGCATTCACCGTCAGAGTGATTGTGGTGGTGTGACTGGTTGAGCCTGAGGTTCCGGTGATCGTCACCGTCGCCGTGCCCACCGTTGCGCTTGCGGATGCGGTCAACGTCAGAGTCGACGTCGCGCTTCCGTTCGCCGGAGGAGTGACAGGGTTTGTAGAGAACGCCGCGGTCACGCCCGAAGGCAGGCCGCTCGCGCTCAACGTGGTTGCGGAATTGAAACCACCCGTGCTGGTCACGGTGATGGTGCTGGTTCCGCTCGTGCCCTGAGTTACGGTCACTGACGTGGGCGAGGCGCTTACGCTGAAGTTCGGCGTCGCCGAAGAATTAACCGTGAGAGCAATCGTTGTGGTTGCGGTCAGGCTGCCGGAGGTTCCGGTAATCGTAACCGTGGACGTTCCAGTTGTGGCTGTGGCGCTAGCCGTTAGGGTGAGCACGCTGGTCCCTGTTGTGGGGTTGGTGCCGAACGCTGCGGTTACGCCGCTCGGCAGACCGGATGCAGCCAGCGTTACGCTGCCGGTGAATCCGTTGACATCGTGCACCGTGATGGTGCTGGTGCCGCTGCTGCCTTGCGTAATCGTCAGACTGCTCGGCGAATCGGAGAGCGTGAAGCTCGGCGTCGCAGAGCCAGCCAACAGGTTGATGATCCCGGTCGTATTCGGACTGCCCCAGCCGGTGCAGAGATCGAAGCCCGTTGCTGCCGAATACTTGCCGCAGCTTCCGCTGGTGATGTCGTGGAAGTCCGTGCCGTAGCTGGATCCCTCAGCGGCCGGGTAAATGATCGGATTGATGAATCCAATCGACTCGCCGTTGGATGCAGCCTGTTGATTCGCCAGAGCAAGGTAGCCGGCCCACATGGGCGCCGCAAAGCTGGTCCCGCCGTACTCGTTCGCCGTACAGGTAGTTTGATCGGCGCAAACGTAGAACGTAAAGTTCGCGTTGGCGGAAACGTCCGGGCCGTTTCGGAGGGTCTTCGAACAACCGGAGCACCCATCCACGGGCGTTTGCCACGAGGGGATCGCGATGCTGTCTGGGGAAACGCCGCCGCCGCTGTCTGCCCAGGCGGTTTCCGATGCCCAGGGGCCGGCTGCTTTAGTGGTGGTTAAGTCTGTGCCGCCGACCGAGACGATATTCGCATCGTCCGCCGGCCACGCTTCATTCGACGAAGACCAAGCTGAACTGTCGCCCGACGCGGCGAAGAAGTTCTGGCCTTGCGACGCCATCTGCTCAAAGTATGGGTCCAGAGTGCTGGGGTCGGCAGGTGTCCATCCCCACGAGCAGCTGATCTGCTTCGACAAGGGAGCGTCCGTATCCGAAACCATCGCACTGATGCAGTCCGTGTCGCTGATACTCGAGGCATTGCCGCAAACGTACATGTAGAGCATTGTGGTGCCCGGGGCCATGCCCATCGCCTGCGTCATGTCGAGGGTCTGCTCGGTGTCATCGCATCCGCCGCTCTCGGTGCAGCTCGTGCTATACCCGCCGGTTGAGATCAGAGTGGGAGTGTAAGGTTTGGTTTGCCCTACATTGCTGTAATACGTGTTCAAGTCGGCCAAATCGGTGCCCAGAAATTCGAACAGGCCGATCGTCTGGCCGGTGCCGGTGAGCGCCGTTCCTTCGTAGTAGGCCGCGCGCATGTCGCTGCCCAGGAAAGAAGACGAAGGGCCGGAGCCGGTCGTGGCGTGAGACACGACTTTGTCGGGATCGAGCCCATGAGCCTTGGCGTAGTCGCTCTTCTTTACGTACAGAGGATGCGGTTTAGAATCATTGTCCAACCCGGTGATGTGCCAAAGCTGGAAGGGAAGATCCACGGTGGGCTCGCGGTCAATCGCGAAGAAGGTGCGGCTTTCCGTGAGGTCTTGATAAAGGCCCATGTTTACATGGAAGGCCTTCTCAACGTTCGCCACGGTGCCGGTCAGTCTTAAATCTCTGCCTTTGATGTCTCCGCCGACGATTTCAAAGCCGCTGGCTTTGGCGAAAGCAACCAAGGCGTCCCAATCTTGCTGGCTGGGCCCAAACCTCGCTGTGAATTCCTGCGGGGTGAGGAACTTGTGATAGAAGGGGCTTGTAGGATCCTGAACTTCCTGTACGAAATTCTGCAATCCTGCGCGATCACTCAGCGGTAGAACTATATCGAAGCGCAGGGTTTGGGTTGCCGGGAGTTTCCCAATGAGCTGCGCCTGTCCGTTGGTAACTGCGTCGCGCACATGACGCGTCAATAGGGGCTGCGGCTGGGCCTGTCCTGGGAGGGTGAACAACAAGAACACGATCGCGCAGACAAACGCGGTCTGTGTCAGCAGTGGGGAGGTATTTCTTCTCATGTTCTTACTCTCTTTCTTAATTTGCATTTGTTTCGGCTGTGAAGCCGTACCTCAGGCCAGATTGGGAGGCATAGTAGCGCACAATCGAGTAGGTCATCCAGACTTTTTGAATCTGTTACGAAAATGGAATTCCGGGTTGGGAATGGATGGCTAAGCCGTAAGCGCAGGGTAAGGTTTATACCTGACTTCGGGACGCTTTCGGAAAACGACTCTGACTCCCTCGCGCCAGCGCTCGTCAATCCCCACAAATTCCCATTCAATTTCAGGGGAAAGGTAGCGCAACAATGTATCCGTAGCCGGATGCACATGCAACGCCGGTGCCACCAGAAATAGCAGAGGCTTCTCGGCGGACAACTCACGGCCTTCGAAATATCCAAAGCGCTGAAATTCTTCGCGCGCATGGTGCCACTCTACGCGCGACCAGTAATCCAAGCCTTGCAGCGGCAGGTGGATATCTTCGTCAGCCTTCAGTTCCACCACCGCCAACCGCCCCGCATGCGTCGCCGTGAGCACGTCGAGCATGGCGCGATCGCAGGCGGAAAAAGCCGGAATCTGCGAATACTGACACGACGGCTCGAGTTGCCCATCAACAACGCTCACATCGCCCACCACCAGCGACTCGAGCCATCGCTCGGGATGCAGCCGCCAGAGCGGATGCTGGCGCGGTCCATAAGGGTGACGCGTGTCGCGCAGGCAGTTTGCGAGTTCCATGAATTCGGCTTCGTTACGTTCCTCAAGAATGCGCTCCTCCGCGCCCACACCGAACACGATCTCCTCTGTGCTGCGAAACGATCCCAGAGCGCATCCCAGTCGCGCTCGTGCAAACTCCAACCCACGCCAGCGAAAAGCAATCTCCGCCCCTGACAGGACGCCGACTTCGCAGTTCGGCAGAACCTTCTGAATTCTCGAAACCGAATCTTTGAAGCGCTCGCGCGCCGCATCATCGTCCGCGGCATGCACCAGCCGCGTTGCCACATTGCCGCGATCGCCGCAGTCGATTTCCACCAGCGCGTCGTCTCGTTCTTCCAGCTCAAAGAGCGACCACTTGGCGGCATCGCGGTTCAGGTTCGCCATTCGCTCCTGCACGAGCGCGGATGTTCCTGCTGGAACAAACAACTTCAGGCCCTCCACCAGCACGTTCGCCGTCTGCGCCTGCCGGCACACATCCAGCCAGAGAATGCCAAAGGTCAAAGCCGCGTCAATAGAGGATTGCGTTTCTTTAGCGTTAACCCCGAGTACCGCAAAGGCCGAGCGCCCCTGCTTTACCAGCCCTCGCGTATAGACCGGCCCAAAGGATTTTTCCAGATCCGTACCGGTCGTCAGTCTCATGATCTTGAAATCGGGGAAGTGACGCTCCAACGTTCGGCGCAGCTTTTGCTCGTACGCAACGCGAGCCGCACGCCGAGCCGTAGGGGAACGCCGGTCGCGTTCGCGGCAAATTTCCAACTTCGAAGGCCGTGCCTGCCCCAGTTTCTGAACCGCCAGGCGCAAAGTACCGTTCTTGACTTCGGCATCAAGCACACGCCGCACGGCGTTTCGCTCCGCCGACCACATGTGCAGAAGGCACCGGTTGTACTCGCCAGAAATGGAATACTTGGATTGCGACAGATCGAACGCGAGAGTGCCGTTTTCCAGCACCACCGCGCCCGCGGATTCGCTGAGAAAATCCTGCACGGTTCGAGTTAAGGCTTGCGGCGTTACGGTCGGCATGAGAATCTCCCGCAGGATTATCCGATCAGTGTCACCCCCATGTCTGTGACATGTGACCATAGTCACAGTTCGTTCGCGATTGTTTCGCCCATCCCTTTCTTGCTCCTGTGGGATAATGAACAAATCCGCCAACTGAGTCTGCTCTACCGCGGCGGCATCTAATTCCTATGAGTAAAAGCTTGAATAATCCGCCTCTTCTGAATAAAGACAGGCACTTTCTGGATAAAGACAGGCAGCGCTTCTTCTTCGACCACTACGGCGTAACCGAAAACGACCTCGAGCATTACCTCGCGGCCGCGCTTTCTGCCGGCGGCGACTATGCCGACCTTTATTTTGAATACCTGTCTTCGACCTCGCTGATGGTGGATGAGTCGATGGTCAAGTCGGCGTCGCAGGGCATTTCCGCCGGATGCGGCGTGCGTGTAGTTTCCGGCGAACGCACTGGATATGCCTACACCGACGATCTCTCCTCCAGTCGCATTCTGCACGCGGCGCGCACCGCGGCACTCATTGCCAGTGCCCCGGCGAAGACTCCGGTGGCTGGGTTCCGGAAGACGGCGGCGCGCAGCTTGTATCCCGTGACGTTGCCCTCGGTCGATGCCGAAATCACGGCCAAGGTTGAGCTGGTGATGCGGGCCGATAAAGCGGCGCGTGCGTATGACCCGCGCATTCAGGAAGTCCGCGCCAGCTATTCCGACGAACTGCGAAATATTCTGGTCGTGGCTTCTGATGGAACGTTCGCCGAAGATTCCCAGCCGCTCGCACGCATGAACGTTTCTTGTATCGCCAAGACTGAAAACAATTCAGCTCGCGGGGGTTCCGGCGGTGGTGGACGCGTCGCCCTCGACTTCTTCTTCGGAGAAAAAGGTCCTGAGTTCTTCGCGAAAGAGGCAGCTCGGCAAGCGATTCTGCAACTCGATGCGCGCGAAGCTCCCGCCGGAGATATGGAAGTTGTTCTCGGTCCCGGATGGCCCGGCGTTCTTCTGCACGAAGCGGTTGGTCACGGACTCGAAGCCGACTTCAATCGTAAAAAGACTTCTGCTTTCGCCGGCCTGATCGGCAAGCGCGTAGCGAGTGAAGGCTGCACCGTCATCGATAATGGAACTATGCCGTGGCGGCGCGGGTCGTTGAATGTGGATGATGAAGGCAATTCCACCCAGGAAACCGTGCTGATTGAGAAGGGAATTCTGAAAGGTTACCTAAGCGACAAGCTTTCGGCCCGTCTCATGGGAATGGCCAACACCGGCAACGGACGCCGCGAGAGCTACGAACACATCCCCATGCCGCGCATGACCAACACCTATATGCTCGCGGGCCAGGACGATCCCGAAGACATTATTCGCTCGGTGAAGCACGGCATCTACGCCGTAAATTTCGGCGGAGGCCAGGTCGACATTACCAACGGCAAATTCGTCTTCGGCGCGTCCGAAGCCTACATGATCGAAGACGGCCAGATCACCGCTCCGATCAAAGGTGCAACGCTGATCGGCAATGGCCCGGATGTGCTGACGCGAGTCTCGATGGTGGGCAACGATTTGAAGCTGGACGAAGGCGTCGGCACCTGCGGCAAAGATGGACAAGCCGTGCCGGTAGGCGTGGGCATTCCGACTATCAAGATCGATCGTTTGACTGTCGGCGGGACTGCCAAGAAAGATCCCGGCGGGTTCATGCAGTAATGCCTTTGCCACGGATTAACACGGATCGCACGGATAATCCTACGGTTCTGTCATCCTGAGCGGAGTGTGATCTTCGCGCCAAAGCGCGAAGATCACACGCAGTCGAAGGATCCCTTTCAACAACGCAGCGCCAATGGCCCATCAAGGCGTTTCAATCTGATCTTCCTCCTGAGGGCCTGAGGAAAAGGACCACTCCCGCCAGCAATGTGGATACGGCGGTAGACTGCAGCATTCCTCCCAGCAATTAACCCTACAACACCCGCGCTGAAATCCCCTGCTCCGTAAGCCTCTCCACGGCTCTCTTATCGAACGAAACAAACGTCTCCGCGCCCAGCCATTTGCCCTCGTAGGCAATCACGCCGTCGGCAAAATCGCCGCCTCCGTCGAGTACGGCTAAGCCGGCGTCAATTGCAGGCCGGTCAGCTTCCACATTTTCCGTTGCAAGTAAGGTACGAATTGCCTTCGCTATATCCGACGATCGAAAGCCGTAAACGCTGCGCAGAACCCAAACAAACTCGCACAGGCTAGAGACTGCGACTGCAACGAGACTTGCGTTGCGCAATACTCTGGCGGCCACCTCCGCCTGCATCTTGTCGTCGCGAACCACGGCGCGAACCAAAACGTTCGTATCGGCCGCAATTTTCACTTCTTACCCTTTTTGATCCCGCCCATTTTTACCCGGCCAGCCCAGCCATCCGCCGCCGCCTCGTTGATCTCCTCGATGGTCGCGACCTTCTTCGTTTTTCCCGCAAGACAGCCAATGAAGTCGTCGATAGTTCCACCCGGACGCGCCGCCCGGATGACGCCCCGGCCATCGGGGAGCAAATCCAAGGCAATCTTTTCTCCCGGCTTGATGCCGAGATGTTGCAGGACTTTCTTACGGAAGGTGACTTGCCCCCGCGCAGTTACGCTAAGTGTGCTCATCACACAATTGTAAGGCAAAATTGCATTACTCGCAAGTCTCGATTTGACCCGCGCGGTTCATCGCAAACCATCCCGGCGAAACTCACTACTTCTTCGGCTGCGAGGTGCTGTAGCCCCACTTCCGCATCATGAGCTGCGCCTGCGCCGGATCGAGTTTTGCCAATTCCACATCTCCATTGGGCACTCCCGTCTTCGTGCTTGCCGCTAGCGATGTCGGAGTCGGTTGTGTTCGGAAGTAATACATCTTGCCTTCTTCCGCTGTGAAAGTAATGGCCGAGGCGGTATTATCCCTGCGCGACTTAAGAGCAGACTGCTGGCTTGTGCACAAGCGGTGCTCGCCAGGAGCAACCGAAAAATACATGTAGGACTTGAATCCATAGGCTCCGACCCAATCGCCATCGATGCCGACTCTTGTATCCAAGCCCCCAATGCGCAGGGGAGTGTTGTCCAACTCCGAATCTCCGAATACATATACCAACGCCTTGCCCGTCTCCGCCACACCTGTCGGATGCGAGTGAGAGTCCCGCTTCACCTGAAACTTACTCTGGTCTGGACCGCACCCTGATGAATTGTCCTGAGCCCACGCCATTGTTGCGAGTATGACCACGCTTAGAGCCAGCTTGTACATAGATCCTCCACGGTCCTCAAAGTACTACAGGTTTTGATGTAGCCCCTTCGCAAATAGATGTCAATCGCCGCGCCGCTCGCCCATGACCCACCGGGTTACAATAGAGCATTGAGTCTTTTCTCTCTAGCGATCTTGCTCTTGCGATAAATCATTTATGCCAACTGAACTAGAAACCAGAAGCCCGAAGCTCGAAACCGACCTCCGCGACCTAGCCCAGGATATCGTTCGCCGCGCCGTGAACGGCGGCGCAACCGCTGCCGAGTGCGTGATTCGCGAAGGCGACGAATTCTCCACGCTTGTCCGCCTGGGCCAGGTCGAAACCCTGAAGGAGTCCGGATCGAGATCCATCGGCGTGCGCGTCTTCAACGGCCAGCGCGCTGCCAGCACTTACTCGAGCGATTTCTCGCGCGAAAGTCTCGATCGCATGGTGAAGTCCGCTCTGGAACTTTCGAAGATCACCTCCGAAGATCCATTCGGCGGAATCCCCGAAGCGTCGCAACTAGGCTCGCTCCCCGGCGATCTCGATCTCTATCACGAAGACGTGTATTCGCTCCCCGGCCCCGACCGCATCGATTACGCGCGCCGTGCCGAAAAAGCTGCGCTCGACTTCGATCCGCGCATCAAGAATTCCGAAGGCGGATCGTTTGACGCCGCTACTGGCCACAAAATCCTGGCCAACTCGCATGGCTTCGTTGGCGAATTCCGCCGCTCTTATTGCTCCGTCTCCGCCGTTCCGATTGCGCAGACCGAAGATGGAGCGATGCAGCGCGACTATTGGTTCTCGGTCGCGCGCATGCTCTCGAAACTCGAATCGCCCGAGCATGTCGGCAAGGTTGCGGCCGAACGCACGCTGCGCCGCCTCGGTGCGCGTAAAGCCAAGACCGCGCAAGTGCCCATCATCTTCGATCCCATGGTTGCCACATCGATCCTCGAACACATCTTCGAAGGCATCAACGGCGACTCGGTATATCGCGGAGCTTCGTTTCTAGCCGGCAAGTTGGGACAGAAAATCGCCGGCGACAACGTCACCATCATCGACGACGGCACCATCCCCGGCGGCTTCGGCACGAGTCCGTTCGATGGCGAAGGCGTTCCCACTCGCCGCACCGTGGTCATCGAGAACGGCGTGTTGAGTTCTTACCTGATGAATACTTACACCGCGAAAAAGCTAGGATTGAAGACGACCGGGAACGCGTCCCGCGGACTCGCTGGCACACCCGGCATCGGCCCCGGCAACTACTTTCTGCAAGCGGGAACCCGAACGCCGAAGCAATTGATTTCCGAAATCAAAGAAGGACTCTACGTCACCGAGTTCCTTGGCCACGGCGCGAACCTGGTGACGGGCGATTACTCTCGTGGCGCTTCGGGCTTGTGGATCTCCGGCGGAGAGTTTGCTTACCCTGTCGAAGAAATCACCGTCGCCGGGAACCTGAAAGAAATCTTCTTCAATATCTCCGAGATCGCGAACGATCTTGAGTTCCGCGGATCAGTCGCCTCGCCCACGCTGCGCATTGACGGCCTAACGGTCGGCGGCGAATAATCGCGACGAATATAGACGGAACATGAAATTTGCCAGGATCGTATTTCTCATCGCCGGCATTTGGGGCGTATTGATTCTCACGCCTCTCTATTTCATCTTCGACACGATCGGCCGCAACGATCCACCGCCGATCACCCATCCCGCGTTTTACTACGGCTTCGCCGGCGTCGGTCTCGCCTTTCAAGTCGTATTCTTCGTGATTGCCACAGACCCTGTTCGCCTTCGGCCGATGATGATTCCGTCAGTGCTCGAGAAGTTTGGCTACGGCGCTACTCTGATCGTGCTCTACCTGCAACGGCGGCTCCATCCGCAGGATCTGGCGCTTGGCGGCGTCGATGTATTGTTTGGCCTGCTTTTCTTGGCGGCGTTCTTCAAGACCGCAAATAATAAGTCGGGAGTCTGAAGTAAGGTCGCCCGCGCTGACGGGGTGAGGTAGAATAAAGCTGTCTTTGAGCGAAAACAGGGGGAACTTATGGCCAGTCGTGGGAAAGTAACTTTGGTAGAAAGCGCGCTCGTGCTGGCCTTGATGGGGATTCTCGCTGGGGCGCTCGGCGGTTTCGTCCTCGGTGTCGCCACTAGTCCCAAGTCTGCCTCTACCGCCGCCCACTAGCTCGATCCTTCCTCAAACCCTCCGCGTTCGTATGCGATACTGAACGTATGCAGTCCCCGCTTCAGTCGCCCACCGCGGCCACAGACCCCAAATCAGTGAAGGTGAACTTAACCACCGGCACGGGTATGGATATCGAATGGGCGGACGGTCACATTTCGCACTACGATTTCGTGTTTCTCCGCGACGCCTGCCCTTGCGCGATGTGCAATGAAGAGCGTGGCAAATCTGGACGCAAGCCAGGCGAACCACCCAAACTCGCCCCTGGCGCGTTGCCCATGTTTAAAGCCGCGGCGAGACCAGTTTCTGCCGAAGGCATGGGCAAGTACGCCATCCGTTTTAAGTGGAACGACGATCACGACCTCGGCATTTACTCTTGGAAATTTCTGCGCGAAGTTTGCCCCTGTGAGGAATGCAAGCTTGCCCCGACGCAAACTTCGGGCTAGGGCCTAACCCCGCTAATGCAAGAGCGAACCTTCAGCAGAACCGCGCAGCGAGTAGCCATCCGACGGGCTGCCCATCAACTTCTCGACTTGCCTCGCGTGTTCGACGACCCTTTTGCTTTGCGCATCATCGGTTCAGAAGCCGCAGAAGAACTTCGGTCCAATCCAAAAGAGCACCATGCTTTCTCTCGCGCATTCCGCGCCTTCATGGCGGCGCGCAGCCGTTATGCCGAAGACGAACTCGCCCGTGCCGTGACGCGTGGCGTGACGCAGTATGTTGTCCTCGGCGCCGGACTCGACACTTTTGCCTACCGCAACCCTCACGCGGGGCTCCGAGTGTTTGAGGTGGATCATCCCGCCACACAGGCTTGGAAGCGCGAGCAATTGCAAGCGGCGGGCATTCCCATTCCGCCATCTTTAAATTTTGTGGCAATCGACTTCGAGCGAGAAACGCTGGCTGATGGGCTTTCGCACTCGGAATTCAATCCAACGGCTGCGGCGTTTTTCTCGTGGCTGGGCGTGACTCCTTATCTGACACGCGATGCGTGTATGGCCACTCTAAGTTTCATTGCAACAATGCCCGCTGGCAGCGGTGTAGTGTTTGATTTTGCGGTCGATCCTGCGCTGCTGAACGCGGGGCAGAGACAAGCGCTCGATGCGCTGTCGGCACGCGTGGCTCGATACGGAGAACCGTTTCAACTATTCTTCGATCCAGAAAAACTGCAGGGCGAGCTAAAGACGATGGGATTCCACCGCACAGAATTTCTGCAAGGCAAGGAACTCAACGAGCGCTACTTCAGGGACCGCAAAGATGGTCTGCTCGTGCGCGGCAGCATTGGACATCTGATGGGCGCGTGGGTGTGATTTCTTCCGTACAAACGAAGGCCCCGATTGCTCGGGGCCAATTGAATCTGGGCATTACAGCACCCTGCGACAGTTTCAGTATAGCTTACCCAGTGCTGCAGTCAAGTTACTTTTGTAGGGAAGCTATCCCTGCGTTCGCTCCCCACAGAACCCGCCTCCCAAGAAACGGGAAGGTGGACCCGACGGGACTCGAACCCGCATCTGCCACCGTCGCAGGGTGCTGTGTTGCCGTTACACCACGGGCCCTGACAACGAGTCTATTCCCGATTTGTAGGAATGATCATAGCCTTAGGTGAAATACTAATCTGTGCGTTCCGAAAAGGGACAAACTCTGAACAGTCGCAAATTCCGAATCCCCTGTAAAATTGATCCATCACCTCCGGAGCCACTTCCGCATTGTCTTTTCTCGATCAACTCAACCCGCAGCAGCGCGAGGCCGTCGAAACTACCGAGGGCCCGGTGCTCATTCTCGCCGGCGCGGGCAGCGGCAAGACGCGCGTCATCACCTACCGCATCGCCTATCTCATCGAGCACATGGGCGTGATGCCGGAATCCGTTCTGGCGATGACCTTCACCAACAAAGCCGCCGCCGAGATGGGCGAGCGCGTCGAAAAACTTGTCGGCGGACTCAGCATCGCCAAGCCCGTCATCTCCACGTTTCATTCTTTCTGCGTGCGAGTTCTTCGCCGCGACATTGAAGCTTTGCAGATTCCCTCGGCGACGCCCGGTAAACCGCCTATCGGCCACACCAAGAAATTCGTCATTTACGACGAGAGCGACATGCAGTCCGTGGTCAAAGGCATCATGAAACGCCTCGGCCTCGACGACAAGCAACTCACGCCGCGCATCGTTCTCTCGCGCATTTCTTGGGCGAAAAATCACATGCTCGATCCGCAGGAGCTTTACCTGCAATCCGCCGACCCAAAAACCGAGAAGATCGCGCATCTGTTCGAGGAATACCGCAAGGAGTTGCGCAAAGCCAACGCCCTGGATTTCGACGATCTTCTTCTTGAGGCCACACGGCTGCTCAAGACTGCCGCGCCCGTGCGTGAATATTACAATCGCCGATTTCAATATCTGCTGATCGATGAATACCAGGACACCAATCGCCCGCAATACGAACTGATGCGCATGCTGGCTGGAACGCGGCATAACGTGTGCGCCGTCGGCGATGAAGATCAATCGATTTATTCCTGGCGTGGCGCCGACATCCGCAACATTCTCGAATTCGAAAAAGATTTTCCCGAAGCCAAGATCATTCGCCTCGAACAGAATTACCGCTCCACGCAGAATATTTTGCAGGCGGCGTCGACGGTCGTGGCAAACAACGTCCGCCGTAAAGGCAAGAATCTTTGGACGTCGCGCCAGGGCGGCACCAAGCTCGGTTACTACGAGGCCCCCGACGGAGAAAACGAAGCGCTTTTCGCCGCCGATCACATCGCAAAATATCTGCGCCAGGCCGGTCGTGCTGAAAACTCGGGCGGCGAAACTCCGCGCGCTGCCGTGCTCTACCGCACGAATTCTCAGTCGCGCCTGTTTGAAGAAGCCATGCGCCGCTACGGATTGAAATACAAAGTGGTCGGCGGATTTTCCTTCTACGAACGCGCCGAGATCAAAGACATGATCTCGTATCTGAAGGTCATCCAGAACCCGGACGACTCGATCTCGCTGCTTCGCGTCATCAACACGCCAACGCGCGGCATCGGCAAAGGCACCATCGATACTCTCGAGCGGCTAGCGCTAGAGACTGGCTTGTCTCTGTGGGGCGCATTGGGCGAAGCGATTCGCCGCCAACTTCTGCCGCAGCGCGCGCTAGCGGCGCTGAAGAGCTTTCAGCAGTTGATCCGGGATGCGCAAGCGATGTTAGCGGGAACCTTTACCGAGCACCTCACAGAAGAAAGCGCAGAGTCAAGTGGGACTCGGGCGTCCTCACCCGAGTTTTTGGAAGCACCAGAATCTATCGATTCCATCTCTGCGAACTCCACGGATGACGACGCTGCAGCATTCGATCCCTCCGAGTTCGAAAACACTGCCTTCGATTTCGGCGGAGCGTATGGGGTGACCGACGAAGCAAGCACCGCCAGTGAAGGCGCAGCCAACAAACCGCCTGCCGTATTCGAGAATGAAAGCGCGCTTAGCATTGGCCAAACCCAGAGTGCAAGTCCGTTTCCCGCCCCCACGGTGAGCACCGCTGACCTTCTCAAGTTCCTGATCGACCGCACCGGCTACATCAAGCTGCTCGAAGCCGAAGACACTCCAGAAGCCTTCTCCCGCATCGAAAACCTGCGCGAGTTGGTCAACGCCGCCGCCGATTCGCGCGACCGCGGCGAAACGCTCGACCAGTTCCTCGACCACGCTGCGCTCATCGCCGACGCCGATGACTACGACGAGCGCTCGCAGATCACGCTCATGAGCCTGCACGCCGCTAAAGGCCTGGAATTCCCCCTGGTCTTTCTCAGCGGCCTCGAAGAAGGATTGTTCCCGCACTCGCGCACCATGCTCCAGCCGGACGACGTGGAAGAAGAGCGCCGTCTCTGCTATGTCGGCATGACCCGAGCCATGGATCAGCTCGTCCTCACCCGCGCCGTCTACCGCCGCAGATACGGCACAGACCAGCCCGAAGCCAGCGTCCCGTCAAGGTTTCTGGAAGAAGTACCCCCGGCTTTGATCGAAGAATTAGGCAGGCGCCGAAGCGCGGCCACAACTCGTGGATCGGCGGACGCCCTCGTCCGCCCAGGGCGAAGCCCTGCCTACGACGGCGACACCCACTACTCCTACGAAGACGAAGACCAAAGCGCAAGCTGGAATCGCGGCACGGCTCAACCCAGCCGACAAAAGCCAACCGCCCCAGCCAAGCCCTACAACTCCATCGAGAACATCGCCGAGTTTTTCGCGAGCCGCGGGAAGAAGTTCACCGTGCCGAAAACGCCGGTCGAAGAACCCAGCGGCAAACGCGGATTCCGCCCCGGCCAGAAGGTCCGCCATCCTAAATACGGCGAGGGCACCGTCTATCAGCGAGAAGGAGAAGGCGAAGAAGCCAAACTTACGGTACAATTCCCTCGCTTCGGATTGAAGAAGCTTGTAGAAAAGTACGCGCAACTGGAGCGCGCGTAGTAGATGTTCGGAATCATTGACATTCTCGTCTTGATCCTGATCCGCAGGCGTCGCTGCACCCGCTGTGGTAGGAGCTTTTGGGCTGCACCCCCTCACAGCGGCTCCGATATAGCGGTTGGGCGTGAGCACTATATCTGTCTGTGTGGCAATAGATATGAAACTGGCAGGCGTGAATGGGCGCATCTGAGCCGCGAGCAAAGGCGAGAATATTTATGGTCTGGACTTCTCGCGATTCCAGCGGTGGTCACAGTTCTCGCGGCGATCGGGGGCTACCTCCTTCGTTGGCACGAACCGTACTGGGCGATGGCACTCCTTCTCGGATTTCTGGGCTTGTTAAGCGGCCTCATCTGCTCGGCAATCCTGCTCGCCATTAGGTCCCTTCCAGTCGTGAGTTCCGCGCTACGGACAAGACGGAATCGAACGGGAAGCGGGCACCATGGTGCCGAGCTAATCGACGGACGACAAAGCAGTGTAAGATAGCGGAGGCAAAGTCCCGCACTTCATAGCAAAGGAATCAATATCAAGGATGGCAAACACAGCAACGCTGACTAAAGAAGAACGTAAAAAATCAAAACGCGCCTCGCGTAAGAAGACCAAGGCGGAAAAGCCGAAGAAACCCCGCGACTACGCCCGCGGATCGAAAAAGCGCAAGGTGAAAAAGCTGGCGCGTGGGCAGTCGAAACGGTAAAGGCAGCAATTGGCAATAAGCGCTTGGCATTTAGCCGGGAAAGTTCTTAATTCTGCGATAGGAACCAGACCGGCTAAATGCTAAGTGCTAACGGCTAAAGGCTTGTTTTCAGGAGACAACTACCTCTTGTCCCAATCATCTCCGGACCCAACCGTCACCGTGCGCACTTCGACCGTTCGAACCAGCGACAACCAGCTTCTCTGCTGCAAGTCCATCGACAAGCTGATCGCGGAATCCGAGGCTCCAGGGCAACGCCTCCAAAAAACCCTCGGTCCATGGTCGTTGACGGCGCTCGGCATCGGCGCCATCATCGGCTCCGGAATTTTTATTCTTACCGGCACCGCGGCCGCTGGAGAATATTTTCAGGCGCCTTCCATCCTTCATGCGCAGGCACTCGACGTGATCATCAATCTGCTGCGCACCGGCAGCACGGCTGGAGCGCTCATGCACGGCCGTCCGCCGGCCGGACCATCGATTGCGATTTCGTTTTTCCTGGTCGCCATCGCCTGCAGTTTTGCCGGATTGTGTTACGCCGAACTGGCCTCGATGATTCCCATCGCCGGCAGCGCCTACACATATTCCTACGCAACGCTCGGCGAAATTTTCGCCTGGATCATCGGCTGGGACCTCATCCTCGAATACGTAGTTTCAAATGTCGCAGTCGCGGTTGGCTTTGCCGGTTATACAAAAGCGCAACTGGCGGTTTTCGGCATCAACTTGCCGGAAAAACTTGCGAGTCCCGTCTGGGCCGGAGGGCAGTGGACCGGCTCCTATTTCAATCTCCCCGGCTTCCTCATCGTTTTCGTTCTCACGCTGCTGCTGGTGCGCGGCGTGAAGGAGTCGGCGAAGACTAATAACGTCATGGTCGCGGTCAAGATCGGCGCCATCCTCACCTTCCTGGTCGTCGGTGGAATGCTGGTGAAGCCCGCGAACTGGGTGCCGTTCGCGCCATCTGGCTTCGCCGGAATCGTCACCGGCGGCGCCATCGTTTTCTTCACCTACATCGGATTCGATTCGGTCTCCACTGCCGCCGAAGAGTCGCGCAATCCGCAAAAAGATTTGCCCTTCGGCATCATCATGTCGCTGGTCGTCTGCACGCTGCTCTATGTCGGAGTTGCCGTCGTCCTGCTCGGCATGATGAAGTACACGACCTTCGTCTCCGGCGAAGCCGCCGAAGCGCCCGTTGCCTACGCGATGAAGTATCTGGGTGTGCACCCGCTCTTCCGCTCGGTCATCGTAATCGGCGCGCTGACCGGCATGATCTCTTCGCTGCTCGTGTTTCAGTACGGGCAGGCTCGCATCTGGTACGCGATGTCCCGCGACGGGTTGCTGCCGAAGTTGTTCTCCGCGGTGCATCCAAGATTCAAGACGCCGCACATTTCCACGTGGATCGCCTGTTTCGCCGTAGGAATTCCTGCTGGCCTCGTGGACATTGGCGACGCCGCCGACCTGGCCAACATCGGCACGCTGTTTGCCTTCGTTCTGGTGTCGCTGGGTGTGATCATGCTGCGCCGCAGCCAGCCCGATCGCAAGCGCGCGTTCCGAGTCCCGTTTGTGCCGTGGTTTCCGCTGATTTCGATTCTTTTCTGCGGCGGCCTCATGTTCGGGCTAACTATCACTACATGGATTCGATTCGTACTGTGGCTGACGGTTGGCATGGTGCTTTTTCTTTCTTGGGGCAGGTACTGGAGTGAATTCGCCAGCGAAGACTTTAAGGGACTTTTGTCCAACGAGAAGAAGCTTGAGGCTGGTATGCTTCCGCAGCAGAGGGCAATTTACAAGGCCCGGCGAAAAAGCCCCGGCGTCGCGTGGCTACTATGTTATTTCTTGGGTGCGTTCGGTGCGCACCATTACTATATGAAGAGCTGGGCTCGTGGAGTGATCTACACGGTTGTCGGCAGCGCTTACTTATTTTTGCTATGGCCGCGCTTGGTCTCGTTGTGGCAAACGGGATGGTGGCTGCTGGCAACACTTCTCGTTTTCTGCAATCCGGCGTCTCTTGCGGCGTTTGTGGAACTTTTCTGGGTTGTGAAGCGCTCGGAAGAATACAACCTACAAACGGCCCAGCGGATTTTGGCGTCATAATGCTGGAGACAAGCGTCTCCCTGGTGCTAACCTTCCTCGCAAATCTTCCCGCAAGACTCTACAATCAAGAAGTGATGTCCTCCGTGCCCGATCGGCCGCCGAGCAGTTTCCTGCGACTCCTACCAAAGGCCGAACTACATCTGCATCTCGAAGGCGCAATCGAACCGGCCACTCTGTTCGAACTTCGCCAGCGCCGCGGCGAACGAGTCACGTCGGCTGAAATCGACGCGCTCTATCGCTACCAGGATTTTCAAGGATTTCTGCTCTCTTTCAAAAACATCACCGAGCACCTGCGCACGCCCGAAGATTACGAACTCATCACCTACCGCCTGATGCAGCGCCTGAAGGAAGAAAATGTGCTGCACGCTGAGGTCTACGTCTCCGTGGGAGTCTGCCTCTGGCGCAAGCAGGATTTCGCCGCCATCTTCGAAGGTCTCGATCGCGGCCGCGCCCGAGGCGCTCGCGACTTCGGCATTTCGTTGCTTTGGATCTTCGACGCGGTGCGCCAGTTAGGAGCCGAGGCTGCGCAGAAAGTTTTCGAGCTCGCGGTCCGCTATCACGATCGCGAGGTCGTCGGCATCGGCATTGGAGGCGACGAACAGAAAGCCCCGCCCGAGCTTTTCCGCGATGCCTACGTCTGGTCCGCCGATCACGGAATGCGGCTAACCGCCCATGCGGGTGAAACCGGACCGCCTGAATCTGTCTGGGGAGCGCTCAACCTTCGCGCCGAGCGCATCGGCCACGGCCTCACCGCCTTTCACGATCCCGATTTAGTCGAAGAACTCGCCCAGCGTCAGGTCCCTGTCGAAATTTGTCTCACCAGCAACTTTCGCACAGGCCTCTGCCCCAACCTCAACGATCACCCCGTTAAAAACTATTTCGACCACGGCATAATGATCACGCTAAACACCGACGATCCGGCTATGTTCGGCACCACGCTGGCCCGCGAATACCAGATAGCCCAGCAAACTTTCGGATTCACCGACGAGCACCTGCGCGAACTAGCCCGCAATTCTTTCGAAGCATCCTTCCTGCCCGCGGAAAAGAAGCTGGAGTTCCTGAATTTGTTCGACGCCGCCGCAGCAAGATAGAAACAACCAGAAAAGCCCTTAACCGCAGAGCGCGCAGAGAACTGCCGCAGAGGTCGCGGAGCAAGTCTTTGGGGTTCTCAGCGATCTCTGCGGATTTTCTCAGCGAACTCTGCGGTCAAGAGCTTTAAACTCAGACACGCCACATGCCGCATACTCTCAAATTCCGCCAGTTCCCCGGTACCTACGCGATCGTACGTCTGGCTCATAATGCGCCAATCCCGGCCTGGGCCTCGGGCGAATTTAGTTCCATCACACGCACGAGCGACGAACTCTCCATCGTCTGCCCGGCCGAGAATGTCCCGCCAGATATCGATCCCGGCCCGCGCTGGATGTGCCTTAAGCTCCATGGCCCGTTCCCGTTCTCGATGACCGGAGTGCTGCTCTCGTTCATCGAGCCGTTGTCGAACAATGGCATCGCTATCTTTGCCATTTCCACCTACGACACGGATTATATTTTGGTGCAGGAGGAGTTCGCTGGTGTAACTCTTCAGGCTCTCGATGCAGCAGGCCACGAACTGATTGAAGGCTGACTAAGACGATGTGGTCGTGCGCATATCGGTTACAATCTCAGTGAACTCGGAGGACGAATTGCAGGTCTTAACAAAGGCGGAGGCAATCGAGTGGCTTTCGTGGTCAGACAAGTTTCCGGACGGAAACCACGATTACGCCCACTGCGACGGGAAAGACTTGTTCTTCACTCATCCGGAAGCTAACTGCATCGATTTGGAATACCCGCCAAAACTGGAGAGGCTTCCATTCTTCGCGCGCCTCCTGGCCGCGATCGGGTATGAAGATGAGGACTTCGAGGGGGCTCTGCTTTGGTTTAGGGAGTGGGGCGTATGGAACTCACATGATGAGGCCATGGGGTATCGCATCGTCGAAATGATGCACCGTGCGGCCGGGCAGCCAGCATCATTCGAAGTCGGTCCGGGCCATTTGTTTCGAGGCGATGAATTTCAGGATGCCGTTGCCATGCTGCTGCAACCTATGGTCTTCGGCTTTGACGCGTACTATCTTCCTAAGTGGTCCTACGGCACGGGTCAGTTTTTTCTCTTTGTTAGCCACGATTCTTTCGTAAGCATCGTAACCCGAACAAGTGAGTTTCACGAAAGGGTATTCAGTGTCCTTAAGGAACTTAACCTGAGCCCAAAGCCTGGCAACGAGCTACAGTTGCGGCGTTTCTCTAGAACCCCGATGCAAACCGGCTGACGGTCACGCTCAATGAAGGCGGTTGGCACCGAATACTCCGCCGTCCACCCCGCTATTTTCTCCGAACGCTGTCGCCAAGACTGCATTTCTCCCCCATCCATGCTGTAATAAGAGTATTCAACCAATGCCGTCGACCATTACAACCCTGCGCCGCCGCGCCAAAGCCCTCCACCGCAACCTGCGCGGAGCATCCATGGCCGCGCGCGCCCTAGCTTCGACCGATCATCCGCTGCTCGCGCACATCATTCCAGTCCGCCGCTGCAATCTGGCCTGCACCTACTGCAACGAGTTCGACGATTTCTCGAAGCCCGTGCCCACGGAGGAAATGTTTCGCCGCATCGACAAGCTAGGCGCGCTGCGAACGGCGGTCGTCACAATTTCCGGAGGCGAGCCGCTTCTGCATCCCGATCTCGACGACGTGATCCGCCGCATCCGCTCCAATGGAATGATCGCCGGATTAATCACCAACGGTTATTTTCTGGTCCCGGAAAGAATCAAGCGCCTCAATCGCGCCGGCCTCGAGTGGCTGCAGATCTCCATCGACAACGTGAATCCCGACGAAGTTTCGAAGAAGAGTTTGAAAGTTCTCGACAAGAAGCTGCAATGGCTGGCCGAACACGCCGAGTTCCACGTGAATATAAATTCCGTAGTAGGCGGCGGCGTTTCGAATCCGCAGGATGCTCTCGCCATCGGCAAGCGCGCCGTCGAACTGGGTTTCAGCTCGACCGTCGGCATTATTCACGACGGCAGTGGACAAGTGAAGCCGCTCACCGGCGAAGAGCGCCGCATCTACGACGAAATGAAATCGTGGGAGAAGAGCAGCTTCACCCGCATCAACGCCTTCCAGGACAACATTGCGCAAGGCTTGCCCAATGAATGGCGATGCCGCGCGGGGGCGCGCTACCTCTACATCTGCGAAGATGGATTGGTGCACTACTGTTCACAACAGCGCGGCTACCCCGGAGTTCCGCTCGCCACCTACACCCGCGACGATATGCGCCGCGAATACCTCACCGAAAAAGGCTGCGCCCCAAATTGCACGGTCTCATGCGTCCATCAGGTCTCAGTCTTCGACAACTGGCGCGCCCCGCAACACGCTGCGGCGCCGGGTCCCGCACCCCAACCCGTACTCGTGCAAATTAAGTAGCAATTAGCCACTAGCCATTAGCCACCCGGTCATTGCTAACTGCCAATGGCTAATGGCTGGGCTTCGCCTGCGCCGTCGGCGGCACAATTCCATTCAACCGCAAATACATCGCGGCCGCTCCGTAATGATCGGACCACCCTCCCGCCAGAAAAAACACTCCCATGGCTCGCGGTCCCTGCACGCGTCCGAAGTCCACATTTTCGCCCAGCTTGGAGTCGTCGACATTGGCCAGAGCTGAGGTGCAGAAATCGAAAGAGGCGGTGGCGGCTGCGAGCAGCTTGTCTTTGGAATCAGTCTCTTTGAGTTCATCGACTTTCGGCGCGGGGATATCGGCGACCTTGGCGCACATGGCGTTATTCGATTCCGTGATGTGGACGACCAGGTGAGCGAAACTGATCTGATCGGGAGTCGGCTTGTAACTGAACTTGTCGGCGGGCATCGCGTCGATGGCCGCGAGAATGTTCTTCTGCTGGCGCGGCAGAATGATCCGCAGCACGCTAGTCACCGGATTCTTTACCGGTGCCGCAGCTTGCGGAGCAGCGGCGGAAGGTTGACTCATCTGTGCGCTCCCTGAACCTGGGATGGCAAAAACGAAGACGGCGAACAAAAATGCGGCTGTCATGTGCTTCATTGGATATCTCCTGAACAACCTTATTAGACTTCGATGTCTTGCCGAGGTTAGCGGAATTCCAGCTACGACATGGAAGCGAGTCCCGCGGCGGCAAGCTTCCAGAACAAATACCATCCGGCAACCACCGCAATCGCCGTGCTGCGCTTCACCTTGCTGGTGCTGGAGAATCCAATTCCCATCAGCACAATCGTCCATATCGAGAGCAGATCCAGCGCAGACGCCAGGGAATAAACAAACTTGCCCGTGGTCGCCTTGTCGAGGAGATGGGCAAGATTGGTAGCCACGGGATTATTGATATCGAAGCCCTCCGGGTTCACCCCCGCGTAGAGCGAGATCGTGCCCAATATCGAACCTATGATGCCGGGCAGGCTGGCATAGAAAACGATCGCATACGCTGTCTTAAAAGCAACGTCCGCGCCCGTAGCAAACCTGAAAGTCACCCACAGCACCACCGCGGCAATAGCAAAGAAGATCAGGATCGTCACCGGCGTTCCATACGACAGGTAACGAATGAGAGTGCTGGTGAACCGAAGTTGCTTCTCTTGCTGGTCGGCAGGAAGCTTGTCGAACTGATCGGCCCGCGCGGATTGCGCCACGGCGTTCTTGCTGACCTGCTCGAATCCGATTTGCCGATCGATCGAGTAGACAAAGGTCAAGGCAAAGATGGAGATCAGCAGCCAAGGCCCCCACCAGCTAGCGTTGCGCCGCAAATCGGTAAAGCTTTTCGAGGGCGCGATGAAAGTATCAACAATGCGCGCCCCCTCAGAAAGCGGAGCAGACTCCGGAGCGGGCACAGGCGCGGGCGTTGGCGGGAGCGGAGAAGCAGCCATATTGCCTCCTAAGTGGATGCGAAGGAATTCTAGCCGGGAGCCAGCCCGGATACAAGCCGAATGCCGCCGGAAGAAAAGCAATCGACCAAGTGGCCCAGGATAAGTGGAACGGGAAGGGCATAAAGTTGAGGAGTACAGAAAAATTCACAAGCGCCGAGGGCTATAGAAAACTCACAAGTGCGTGCGGCGTGGAAGAGCGGCGCTTCAGCGCCGCGTAAAGCCACTCAAATGAATCGAGGCTTTAAGAGCCAGAGGTGATGCCCCGTCGCACTCTAACGCCTCGAACCATTCACCAGCGCGATGTGCTGCTCGGAACTAAATCAATGTTTTTCTACCGACGCGCGAGGCGCGAACAGCGCCGCCCACCAGCCTCAACAATCACTCACGCCAGCCCGGACTGGCTGTGAAGCTTGTGCGTCCAACCGCGGCGCCAGCCAACGAAACAGCACCGTAGCGCACACAGCCCCAGCAACCTGCGCTCCAATAAACAGCGGCACATCAATCGGTCGAATCCCGGCGAAGGTGTCGGAGAACGACCGCGCAATCGTCACCGCCGGATTCGCGAACGACGTTGACGCAGTGAACCAGTACGCTCCCGTGATGTAGCTCGCAACCGCGAACGGCACCGCTCCTGGCCGCGTCCGAGAGCATCCCCAGATCACTCCGACCAATCCGAACGTCGCCACAAATTCGCTAAAAACCAGCGCCCACCCATGCCGCGAATGTGTCGACAAAGAATACCAACGAAGCCCGAACATCAAATGCGCAAAGATAGCTCCGGCAACTCCTCCCACGCATTGCACCAGCATATAAGCCGCTGCGTCGGACCACGCGATACCGTGCTCCAATGCGTCGGCAAGCGTCACAGCGGGATTCAAGTGCGCGCCAGAGATCGCTCCGAACGTGAGAATCAGCGCCACCAGCGCGGCGCCCGTCGCAATCGTATTCGCCAGCAAAGCGATGGCGACATTACCGCCCGCCAGCCGCTCACCCATAATTCCGGAGCCAACCACGGCCGCAACCAGAAACGCAGTGCCTAAAAACTCAGCCGTAAGTCTGGCGCGCAGATTGAATTTCATTTGTGGCCAATCTTCTCGACCTCTCGTTTGATCGCCAGTTCGTCGATCGTCGCGAGAGGCAGACTGAGAAATAAATCAATTCGTCGCTCCAGGGTCACGAAAGCCGAACGGTATGCGTCTTGAATTTCTTCCGCATTGCCGCGAGCCGCAGCCGGGTCGGGAACTCCCCAGTGCGCCGTCAATGGCCCGCCCGGCCACAACGGACAAATCTCTTTCGCAGCGTTGTCACATACCGTAAAAACAAAATCGAGCTTCGGTGCGCCCGGTTTCGCAAACTCATCCCAACTCTTGCTGCGCAGACCTTGCGTCGGCAGGCCAGCCCTCCCAAGCTCCGCGATAGCTTCCGGCCGAACCTCCCCTGAAGGATGGCTCCCAGCGCTGTAAGCGGTAAAGGTCGGGTGCCCTCTAAAATTCATGATCGCCTCGGCCATGATCGACCGAGCCGAGTTTCCCGTGCATAAGAACAAGACGCTGTAGTGTTCTTGCATCCTGCTCCCTCAATGGCAGCAGGTTGGCCCGCAGCAACTTTCTTTTCGCAGTGGTTTCACAGCCCGCACGAATGCGCTCATAAACTTGCCGTCCACCAGCGGCGCAATCGCATCCACGTCGATGTTTTGGCCGGATAGAAACTCGCGGGCATCCTCAATTCGATAAATCCTCGTTGGTTCAATCTCAATTTTCTCGAAGCCCGCAGCCGTAAGCTTGCCGCGGTATTCATTTTCTTCCAGCGCGCCGGCAACGCAGCCCACCCAGAGCAACACGCTCTTGCGAACCTCATCGGGTATCTCGCCCCGAGTCACCACATCCGAAACCGCAAAACGCCCGCCCGGCTTCAACACACGCAGCGCCTCCCGCAGCACCTTGTCTTTATCCGAGGAAAGGTTGATCACACAATTCGAAATGACGACATCGACGGAACCGTCGGGCAGAGGAATGTGCTCAATCTCGCCCTTCAAGAATTCAACATTCTCAACTCCTGCCTTGCGCTTGTTTTCGTTCGCCAGCGCCAGCATCTCGTCGGTCATGTCCAGGCCGTAAGCTTTGCCCGAAGGTCCGACCCGCTTCGCCGAGAGCAACACATCGATCCCTCCTCCGGAGCCAAGGTCCAAAACCACTTCGCCGGCATTCAGTTGCGCCAGAGCCGTCGGATTCCCGCAGCCCAGCGAAGCCAGCAGCGCTTCTTCCGGAATCTGCTCTGCCTGCAACGAGTCGTAAAGATTGGACGTGATCGGATCGCAGCATCCGCTGCTCGCCGTCGCTCCGCAACAGGAACTCCCGCCAGCCTTAACACGCAGGGCGGCTTGCCCGTATTTTTCTTTGACGACTTCCTTAATGTCTGTGGCACTCATGATTCCTCCTATTTGCAGATGCGAACGACTTGTTCAGGCTTGACCGCTTTATTCCGCGTGCAGCACTCGGCATACAGAAACTGAAGCAACTCTTGCAGCGCATCGGTATTCGCGGTGTAGCGCAAAAATGTGCTCTCCCGTTGAACATCCACCAAGCCTTCCGCCTTAAGCTTGTCAAGATGATGCGACAGCGTGGAGTTAGGAATGTCCAGCTCTTCCTGAATCTCCCCTACCACCAAACCTTCAGGATGCGCCGACAGCAATAACTGCATGATCCGCAGCCGAGCCTCCGTCCCCATGGCAGAGAACATGTCGGCGTATTTGACCACCTGCTCAACAGACGGCTTCGCCAGGCGCATCTTCATATTTCGATAATTGCAGAAATATAAACAGATGTCAAGGCATGGTTCTGTCAGGGAAAATATTGTGGGTGGCCAATGTTCTCGTAGGGACGGGCGCCTTCGCCCGTCCGCCGAGCGAAGCGAGCCAGTTTTTCTCAGCGTCAGAGGGCCAACTGCGGCGTAGCCTCCAGCAAGCTGCGCGTGTAAGCATGCGCGGGCCGCTCGGTGATCTGCTCAGTAGATCCCGCCTCCACAATCTTGCCGCGATGCATCACCGCAATGCGTGTCGAGAGATAGCGCACAACCGGCATGGAGTGCGAAATAAAAAGATAAGTCAGACCGAAGTCGCGCTGCAGTTGTGCCAGCAGATTTACAATCTGCGCGCCCACGCTCACGTCAAGAGCCGAGACCGGTTCGTCAGCCACAATGAACTTGGGACGCAGTGCTAGCGCGCGCGCAATCCCAATGCGCTGCCGCTGCCCTCCGCTGAATTCATGAGGAAAGCGCCGCAGAATCGATTCGTCAAGGCCCACGGCGCGGAGGAGTTCACACACGCGCAATCGAATCCCACTCGCGCTTTGATCTCCATGGGATCCGTGAATGACAAGCGGCTCGGCGATAATTTCCTCGACGCGAAAACGTGGATCGAGTGAGGCGAAAGGATCCTGAAAAATGATCTGCATATCGCGGCGCAGTCGCCGCATTTCGCCACCGTGAGCCGCTAGCAGGTCGCGCCCTTCGAATCGTATGCTGCCGGAAGTAGGCTCGATCAGTCGCAAGATCAAACGTCCCAGCGTGCTCTTGCCCGACCCTGATTCGCCCACCAGGCCGAGAGTCTCGCCCGCATGAATATCAAGCGAGACATCATCAACAGCGCGCACTTCATTTCCGCCATGAGGCTTCGCGCCAAAAACAGATTCGCCTTGCGAATAAATCTTGCTCAGGTTGCGAGCTTCAATCAGTGGCATCGATTAACCTTCGAGAACCAAATCCTTCATCCGTCCAAGCACCAGACCGGCGCGCTGTTGACTTGCCGCGTCAAATAATAAATGCCCGGGCAGTGCCTCTAGGAAGTCGCGGTTCGACAGTAAAGCCCCAAATTCGTCGCTTAGATATTTCCGCAGGTCTGCGGGGGCGAGACGCACTTCGTCCGCCAGCTCGGACCGCCCGTCAATCACCGTCACAATGTCTTCTAAATCGTGGCTGCTGAAGTCGTTCTTGCCGCGTCCATGAAATGCCTCCAATTTCGTGGCGAGGAAGTAAGGCGCGGTGATGACGCGGATCTCATATTCGCCCAGTCGGGTTCTCTGCGCATTCTCCAAAGCGGGATGATACCAGCGGTTACTGAAGCCGAGAATCGAAGAGTTGCTGGGCATGAAGTCGAGAATGAGGTCCCCGCTCGCCCACCGGCAAATCGGTGCGCCTTCCAAATGGGACTCACAAAAGCCTAATCGCCGTAATTGATCTTCGAGAACGGTAAACTCCGCGTATGACGCTGCTTCGACGATCACGTCCACATCAAAAGTTGCGCGGACCGGGGCGGCTGCTGGGTCGGTCACCAACAGGCCGGTGACGCAGCCTCCGACAAACGCGATCTGATCCAGCAGCCGTTCCAGTTTCGCGACAGCAGCCATGAGTTGATCGAGATTCGGATTCTCGGGCCGGATATTCACAAAGAATCGACCTTAGCGGAGTCAATCCTCGCGGTGAGTTCACGAATGGCGATCTCGCGTTCGCGGGCGCGCCCTTCGCGAATCGCATCAACGAGTGCCAGCAGTTCATAGAGTTTGGAGTCCTGCAAAGCCGCTTGCGGGACGTTCTTGTGAAGCGGAGAGAACGCAATGCCACGCAGATGGCCTTCTGCGTAGGGCCAGACTGGTGGGAGCGGGAAATCTTGCTGGAGATGCCGATTGAGCGGGCCCGTGGCTTCCGCGGTTGGAATGCCGCGCGTGGGGCCGCCGCGCTCGACGGGGAACGCGTACTTTACGCCATGAATCAGGAATTCCTTCAGGTTGTTGTTATTGGGCCACAGCATTCCGCCCGGCGTCTGTTCGCCATCGTCGCGTGAGGTGGGAACTAAGGGCGCAACCAGCAAGCGCGCCTTCTCCGTCCGCTCAATCGAACGGAACACCTGCGAAGGGCTCATGAACAAGTCTTTTCCTAGTTCAGCGTAGGTCCACCGCTTACTGGCATCGCGGTTGGCGATGAGCTTGAGGAGCACCACGACGTCTTGAGAGTGAAGAGGCACGAGCTACGTTCCATGTTCCAGAATATGGAATACATATATATGATAGCACTTTTTTTATAATTTATGTCAATTATTCCATATTCTGGAATATGGAATGTCGTGGCCCCTACCCCGACGCGATCATGGGCACGGCAGCCAGCGCGGCCAGCAGCCCCACAAACCTCCAGCGGGTGAAGTGTTCTTTGAGGAACAGGCGCGCGAGAAGCACTGTGACCGCGGGATAGAGCGAGGAGATCACGACTGCTTCATCGAGGCGTCCGGTCTGGCTGGCGCGCACGAAAAGAATCGTGCCGAGCGAATCGATGCAGCCGGTGAGCACAGCCCAGCGCACGCCAGCGGAAGTGATGTCGCGAAAGTTTCCGCCCACCAAAACGACTACGCCAGTGACGACCAGGCCGCCAGTTCTGCTGAGCGCTGCGATCCAAAACACTGAGGCGTCGCCGGCTTGCCGAATGCACAAGTAGAAACAGGCGAAGCCTAGACCTGCCAGCACGGCGAGGCCAATGCCTGCGGGTCTGCCGCCGTCTTCGTCTATGCCTTCGCCAGGCTGAGTGCGGGTGATGAGCCACAGGCCCAGTGAGGCGACGAAAAAACCAAAAATCGGAAGCTTGCCGGGCAAGCCTTCGGTGAAGATGGAAAACAAAGTTGGAATCGCTGCTCCAAGAACGGCGGCGATGGGTGCGGTCACGCCCATTCTTCCTTGCGAGAGCGCGCGAAAAAAAATGGCGACGGCTGCGCCGCCGAACATGCCGCCCGCAAGAACCCACAGGATGGTACGCGTCGAAGGGAAAGGCGCATGAATGGCTGCTGCCACGGTTGCCGCGAGAGCGAGGCCTCCGAGATTAAAAACGACCGCGAACAAGAACGCGTTGGCGCGGCGAGTGGCGTAGCCTCCAAGGAAATCGCTGGTGCCCCAGGCGAGGACTGAGGCGAGCGCGTAGGCAGCGGATGCGAAGTGGGGCGCGGCGAGCACGTTCGACGAGGGTAACATGCGCCAGCCAGCAGGCGAGGGGCAGAGCATTGTACGTACAAAATGCTCCAGTTGGAACATAGTGCGAGTATGTTCCAGCTGGAACATAACTGGCGATTTGCAGTTGTATGTACAGGCGTTTCGGTTGGGATTTTGTGCTGAATGTTCCAGTTGGAACATTTTAAAATGGGAAAAACTTTTGGCGTAAGTTATTGATTCTTCGTGCGGGCTTTTTGACGGGTCAATGGATTCAAGGGGTTAGGCTGTGGAAGAAATGTCTACTTTCGAGGACGTTGAATGTCTACTTAAGTAGACTTGACAGGCGCGCGACGTACTTTATAAGGTACGCCAGTTTGATCCCAACACTGTTGGCAGTTGGGGCCGACGAGTGCTGATTACATAGAGTTACGGGCGGTCGGAAACGCCCGTCTGTCTCCGTGTTTCTGTCCACGTGTTTCCCACGCTGATCGGAGGCTGTTCCTCTTTACTTCGAGATTCTCTTTACACCCGCGGCAGAGTAAGCCTTCCGTTTTGTAACGCCACTCGATCCGTGATGCTTTCTATTGATCCTGACGCGGACAGTGGTGGGTTTAGAAGAGCCAACAGCGGCAGCGAACGCGGCGGGATTCAGTGCGCTGAGCACGGCGGCGGGATTCTTGTCGATGACAGCGAGCAAAGTGCGGGCTGGCGCTTCTGGGATCCTGCGCCCTCCCTCCCAGTGCTTGATAGCGTCCAAGCTGAACCCGAATGTGTTCGAGAATCTGGCTTGGGTCATGCCAAGTCGATTTCGGATCGCTTTCACGTCAACTTTATGGGGCACATGAGCCTTGAATCCTTCTTGCTCCCCAGCAAGGAAAGCCTCAACGTCGTTCAGGCCATTCATCATCTGCTCGAATTGCGTTTTCATGCTATCTCCCATGAGTCTATAAAATGCCGTCGAAAATACTATTGGCCCGTGCCCTCAGCGCGTTGCGCTCTGCCATGGACAGATTTTCCTTCTCATTCTTGGGAAAAACCGCAATAAGAAAAACCGGAAATCTCTCGTTGCGCCATATATACACAACCCGGGCCCCACCGCTTTTCCCCATTCCTCGGCGTGCGACCCGGACCTTTCGAAATCCGCCCGTTCCCCGTATCAGGTCTCCACATTCTGGGTCAGCCGCAACCAGTGCAACGATGTCAGCACGCTCATCCTCGCTAAAGAGCTTGTTGGCAATCGCGAGGTAGGTAGGCGTCTCGACAACCGTCTGCACAATTCTTTGTACTCCATTGGACACCATCAGTCAAGTACAATTGTATGCCATTGGACACCAATAGTTAAGGAGACTTCAAAATGTGGTGTCCAACGAGATCAGAAGCCTGGGCCACCGCCCTCGGTCATCCCTTCGAATTTTCCTGGCTCGAGGTATCCAAAGCAGATGTATTTCATCCACTCCTCCTTAGCTTCTATGGCTCTTATTTCCGGTGACGTAGAGTCATAGCTCGTTGTCCTGTTATTAAATAGTCGTTCGGGAGACCGAAAATCGACAGCAACTCCATTCTTTTTAGTCTCGTCAGCAAGACTTCCTCCGTCAAAACAACAATTCCGTATTTAGCTTTGGCCAAGGACGACGCTTCGCTCGCCTTTCACGTTGGGTTTGTAACACCTCGTCATAGGTGATTATCCGAACCGCAGGCTGCTCGGCCTTTCGCTTATCCCAAAGTTCGGAATCGTCGGCCGCGGGAGTCCTGCCGATGAGCACAGCTCTTTCGGAAAACTCTGGGATGAATCCAAGCGCCTTCTCGACAGCGCTGAGGTTTAAGGGATCACGAACACTCTCGTCATAGTCACGAACTTGAGCTATCGCGTGGTGAACAGCGGGGGCGAGTGCTCGGTGTAAACGCTGGCGGCCATCAAGGACCCGCGCATCTGGCCCTTTAAGTTCGAGGAGCTTTACCCATTGTCCAAAATCTCGTGGAAGGATGGGTGCAATTACAAAATCGGGGGTCTGACTGTTCGTTGTGAAATGCGGTCGATGGGAAATGGGGGTGCCCATCATGGCCTCAGCTAGTAGATCGGGATGCTCCTCGAAAAAATGGTGCAATTCCCTCTCTCCTGTCTTGGGATCATTTAGGAGTTGTTCAAAGAGCAACCCTTCATAATCGACCCCTTCTTGGTCGCGCCCTATTGTCACGAAATGATGAAAACGCCTCTTGTCCTTTCCCCCGTAATAGAATTCGCTTTCGTGTTGGTTTTTCTTGCGATATGCCCTTTTTACTCGGTATAGTCCGTGGTCGATCGTGACCAAGAAACCCACCCGCTCATACTCTGCTGCCGACTCTTGATGGTATTGATTGACAATTTTTTCGATCTTCTGCCAAGTGATAGGACTGGCATATCCGCTGAAAAGCATCATCTCGGTGACATCGATAACAAACCCCACGTCGAGGCCGTCGTATGCCTCGAAGCGACGCCCGTGTTTCGTCAGAACTATTTGAGGAATTCGCTTCCATTTTCGTCCGTCTCTCATTGCACACGTCTCAGGCAGGTTACGGATCTTGTCGGCGATCATTGCATTCTTGTAATGTGCTACGTCTGGCAGCACGAAGGGGAAAGGAGCGGGGCGGCCGTCAGGCCCTTCAGCGAAGCCAACCGAAGAGTTGGGCTCGACGAAGACAATGGCGTCAATCGATGCATGCTCTGAAGCCGGCGAGAACAAAAGATATGGAACTAGCTCGCTACCCTGCATCCACTCGGCAATGGAGAAGTTATTCCAGAGGGCGAATGCCTCCCGGCTGAATTCCGGCGTTGTACTGCATGTAAGAAGTAGGTTCACCGCTCTGGGTATTCAATCGCAAAGAAGCCAAGCCGCCCAGTCCCCTCTACGCAGGCCTCAGTGGTGGACCAGCGCGATGAGAAACGAGAGACCTGCAGTCAGCGGAAGCCAGGTCTTAGCCCACCGCATCGCACCCCCAAGCCACACGATCCTCCGCGTGAAGGGCCACGGGTCGGACTTTACGGCACTGTCTTTAAACTCGGCTTGCCAGCGCGAAGGGTTCGCTGCAGCATAATCGATGCGCTTTCTGTGTAATTCGCCCATCCATTTGGCCCCCACGAGACTGAATCCGACTGCTACGACGACGAGACCGATCGACAGTTTCGACCAGAAGGAAGCGAGTATCTGGTTAACGGAGCTAAAGGCCGCCCAGTTCGCGGCGATGACCGCGATTGAGAGCTGTAGGCTCGTATCGGTGAGCTTTGCGGTCCAATACTGATATTCCTCTCTGACCTCTTTCAGGGCCTCGCTGGGCGTTGTATAGAGGTCCCCGGCAGGGGAGGGGGCAGTCAGGCCGGGCGGGTCACTAGGCTGAGTTGTGCCTGCCGCTGGCTTAGCGTCCACCACCGCCCCCAAACATCGCGGCCTTCACGGCCTTCGCCACGCGGAATTTCACGACCGTCTTCGCCTTGATCTGAATCGGTTCGCCGGTCGCCGGGTTGCGTCCCATGCGGGCCTTGCGGTGCGCCTTCACCAACCGGCCCAGGCCGGGCACAACGAACACGCCGTTCTTTTTGGTCTCTTTGACAGCGACGTCAGCTAACTGCTCAAGGAACCCGGCGACGGTTTTGTTGGGTAGTTCGGTTTTCTCGGCCAGATACCGGACGAGTTGAGTCTTGGTCAAACCTGAAGCCATATTTCCTCCTTCAGGAACTTGCTAACTTGTAGCCATGTGCATACTAACGCACCGCGCTCTGTAAAACTAGAGGCGGGCGGCCCACCTTTAACGGTCCTTGCCTGCACCGTTCCCACTGTGTTGGTAATGCCCGCAAGATCAAAAGCCCGGGCCGCCGATTACTGCGACGCAATTCATGGCTGCGTCGCAGGCTTCGCGCTGAAGATGCCCTTGAAGCTTTGGCGGTACTGAAGGAAGACCAGTACCCACAGTACACAGGCCACCAGAGCCGGAGGAATGCTCGCCGGCGCAAGCGTCAGGTGAAACGCGAGGATGTTGTAGAGCTCCGCCGCCAACACTGTCAGCGCAAGTGGCACGAAGTAGCCGGAGAGCAGCAGCAGTCCGCCAAGAACCTGCATAGCGAAAAAGAAAGCGGCAAAGTGCGATGCGCTGACGGCAACAAGGAACTGCATTGCCAGTGGATTCGCCAGGGGTTGCTGGGGGATGAAGTTGAGAAATCCATTCAGACCAAAGACCGTAAAGGTCAGGCCCAGCAGGTAGCGAGCAACAATTGAAGTAATTCTCATGCGTGTCCTCTCTGGAAGGTCTGCGCGTGCGTCTGCGCGGACTGAAGATGGGCGGATGGGCCACCTTCAACGACTGCTTGTGTGCGCCACTCCCACTGAGGGTGCCGCATCCTTGCGTTTTTTGCAAGAGTCCGGTCACGAGGGCGCGGTTTCAAACGCGGTAACGACAGCGTAGAATTTGTGCCAATGCCACGGAGGGCGGAAAACAATGCGCCGGTACCACCACATCGGAATTCCCACTACGGAAGCGAAGCCTGGCGAGACCCACTTGAAACACCTGAAACTGTTTGTCGTCAGCCACGAGAAAAGCGAATTTGGCGTGGAGTGGATGCGTTTCGAAGCGGACGCGGCGGTCCCTGATCTCGTCCGGCAAGTTCCGCACGTCGCGTTTGAAGTGGCGGATCTCGCCTCCGAGCTGGCTGGCCGCGAAATCCTGATTCCTCCGAACAGCCCATCCGAGGGCGTCCGCGTCGCGTTCATCGTCGAAAACGGCGCGCCCATTGAACTGCTCGAATTCACCGACCCCAACCATCCTGGCCGCCGCTGATTTTGTTTGATTTGAGCCAGCAGCACGGCGACCGCGGCTCGTTCTGTTACTGCTTCAAGTATCGAAGCGCAACTGATCCTGATTTAAAAATCTTGGACTCAACAAGTTTTAACTGCAATTTCTCCGGCAGGCTGACACCTTCCAACAACCGTCTCCCTTCTCCAGCAATGGTTGGCATAATGACGAAACGATATTCGTCAATCAGGCCAAGCTTTATCAGTTGTGAAGGAATATCTACACCACCGACCAGAATATCTTTGCCTGGTTCCTGCTTCAATTTCAGTATTTCATCGTGAAGGTCTGTACGAAGAGTTCTCGTATTTCCATCGTCAGTGCTGGCCAACGATCGTGAAAAAACAACCTTGTTGAGGGAATCAAATGCTTGCGCAAATTCGATATCCGCTTTGGTTTCGGACTGGCTTTTTGCGATATCGGGCCAATAAGGAACCATCAATTGATAGGTTTTACGCCCATAGACGAGCAGGCCAGCATCATCTCGCAAGAGGCTCGTGAAATGTTCAAGTAAGTCTTCAGCGGGATTGAATTTGGTGTGGTCGCAGCAGCCATCCAGGGTAAGGTTGAGAGCGTAGATTACATTTCTCATTGGATCGTCCTCTCTTGTGTACCAGCGCTTTGCGCCCTCTGCCCGTGCGCTTAGTGGCCTTCCGTCCCGTCCGACCACCGTTGCACCTGAATCACGAATTGCGTCAGGTGCTCCACGGGGTCGCTCATACCCATGACGGGGGAACCCGGCAGATTCGCTCCCCAAATTGCGGGGTCGGTGTCCGAATAGAAAAACATGAGGTGCGGAGGCCAGTGGGGGGTAGTGTCGCCGCCGTAGCCTTGCTTCGACAGCATGTAGCACATCGCTCCGGATTCCATCGCCGGCAGTTCTTTCTTGGCCATGGCAGCGGTGATGGACTCAGTCATCTGAGCTGGCGTGCGCCCCGCGAGTCCCCACTCGGTCTCTTGAGTGAAGCGCACGAGGTAGGAACGTGCGGCTGCTGCATTCACACACATCGGGACCCGCACTTTCGGATTCCAGAAGTCAGCATCAGCCGCAGACGTCCACGAACGCCCCACGATACACACGAAACCGTTCGTGCCTTTGACTGCGGTTTCGAAACCATGCCGTCCAAGAACCAGGACCTCAGCATCGCGTGCAATGGATTCCGGCGCCGCAGTGCGCGCCAGGGCTATCTCCGCATCCCGATCCGCCATGAGGTATTGGTCGACCGGCGCCATTTTCGTGTACGTCATCGCGGCATCCTGTGCCATTGCCTGGTGAGCCGTACTGAGCACAACCAGCAACACGAAGCTCGTGATTGCGCAAAACCGCTTCTTCCGCATCGTTTCCCTCCTGCGTGTGGGCTGTCCTGCCCCTCACTATGTCGACGAATGGCCTGACCCGAATTCTACGAAGAGTCCAAGCTTTTTTCTTATTTAATCGATGAACATCGCCTGCTTTAGTTTTTTCGATAGCAAATCTCGCTCGCGCACGTTGTCTGTCATCGCAAGGGCGCGTTGAAGCTCTTCACGAGCTTCGGCATATCGCCCCAGCTTTAGAAGCAAGTCTCCCCTGACGCTGGGCAGCAGATGATAGTTGGTGAGCGCAGGCTCAGCCGCGAGGGCATCGAGCGCCTGGAGTCCAGCGGCCGGTCCGTGTGCCATTCCGACGGCTACTGCGCGGTTCAGCGCCACAATCGGAGAGGGGCTAACCTGAAGCAGTGCGTCATAGAGAACAACGATCCGCTCCCAGTCGGTCTCCGCTGCGGTATGGGCTCGCGCGTGACAAGCTGCGATGGCTGCCTGAAGGGCGTAACTGTGGGCTCCCCCACCCAGCCTTTGCGCCTGATGGAGCGCAGCCATTCCGCGCTCGATCTGAGCATAGTCCCACAAAGAACGGTCCTGTTCAGGTAAGAGAACGGCTTCTCCGGTTGGTCCGCGACGCGCTGCGGTGCGCGACGCCTGCAGCTCCATCAGCGCCAGGAGACCATGGACCTCAGACTCCTCAGGAAGAAGCTCCGCCAGCATGCGTCCAAGCCGGAGTGCATCCACACAGAGCGCTGCCCGCATCCACTCCCCTCCAGAGGTTGCGGTGTATCCCTCATTGAAGATCAGGTAGACCACGGACAGCACGGATTCAAGCCGCTTTCTTAATTCGTCACCGCGCGGAGTCTCAAACGGAACATGCGCTTCGGACAATGTCTTCTTGGCTCGAACGATGCGCTGGCCCAACGTCTTCTCCGGGACCAGGAAGGACCGCGCAATCTCAACTGTTGTGAGGCCGCAGGCCACGCGCAGCGTGAGCGCAATGCGCCCCTCGACGGTTAGCACGGGATGGCAGGCGGTAAAGATGAGGCGAAGGATGTCATCATCGATGACCTGGTCCAGAGCTTGATCCATGGCTTCTCCGAGTCGCCGCTGCCGGAATTCCAGTTCCCGCTCAATCTCTCCGTGCTTCTGCTCAAGCATGCGGCCGCGGCGGAGTCCGTCGATGGCGCGCCGCTTCGCCGCTGTCATCAGCCACGCCGCAGGTTTTTCTGGGATGCCATCTTCCGGCCACTGTTCGAGAGCTGCAATGAGCGCATCCTGAGCGAGTTCCTCGGCAATGCCGAGGTCACGGGTAACGCGCGCAATCCCCGCGATGAGTCGCGTGGATTCGATCTTCCATACGGCCTCGATCGCTTTGTGAATGTCGCTCATGCCTGAATGTCTTTCAAGCCTTTCGCGCAGCCGCGTTTGGAAGCGCCTCGAAGCCTTGGGATGCTTTCCGCACATCTTCGGGAAAATCTGCCATGTCGTGGATCTGGCGCACTTCGATGATTTCGTTGTTGGACATCGGCGCGCGCTTGGCCCATTCGATCGCCTCTTCCCGCGAGCGTACCTGCAGGATCCAATAGCCGCCGATAACCTCTTTAGTCTCGGCAAACGGCCCATCCGTAACGGTGGCTTTGCTATCTGCGTAAGATATGCGCGCCCCGGTCGAAGGCGGGAAGAGTCCATCGAGCGCGAGCAGCACGCCCGCTTTCTGCAGGCTCTTGTTGTACTCCATCATCTTTGCCACCGCCTCCGTAGTGGGGAGTGCGTCCGGTGATGCCATTTCATATCCTTTGGGGATCACCATCATCATGAAGCGCATCGACATCTCCCTCATCATCGATTCCAGCCAACATTGGCTGTTCTATCAATACGTCGAATAGCTTGCGCCGATTTCTACCACGAACATAGAAAACTCGCACCCGAGGCATTGTATGTACAAAATGCTCCAGCTGGAACATAGTGGCAGTATGTTCCAGCTGGAACATACTGGCGATTTGCGGTTGTATGTACGGTCTCGAAAGCGCCTCTTGAACTTGTGCTGAATGTTCCAGTTGGAACATTTTAAAATGGGAAAAACTTTTGGCGTAAGTTGTTGATTCTTCGTGCGGGCTTTTGGGCGAGCCAATGGATTCAAGGGGATAGGCTGTGGAAGAAATGTCTACTTTCGAGGACGTTGGATGTCTACTTTAGTAGACTTGACAGGGGTGCGACGTACTTTATAAGGTACGCCGTTTAGACCTCGATGCTGCTAGCAGTCTGGAGGCGGCGAGTGCCGATTTTATGGAGTTGCGGGGAACGTTGTGTCGGGTCCTGCATTGGCTGGCCCCGCATTTGCGCCGGATCGGACTGTTGTGGATTCGGTTCTGCAGCAGAGGCCGTAGCGCTGCCAGAGTTGAAACCAGGGGCTATGCGCTAGTTTTTCGTCGTGGCGGCGATTTGCAGCGGAGATGTCGCTCGCGGTGAGGGGTCTGATGTCCGGGGCTTCGAACATTTCCCGCAACTGCTCGATCTCGTTGATGGTGCGTTCTACGTCCATTCCGTCTCAATATCCAACATAAGGGTGGTGGTCGTCAAATTCCGGGCGCTAAAGCGCTCTTCCATCCGAACGGCTTTTCGCGGCGCTGAAGCGCCGCTCTTCCACGGTGCTGCTTGCGGCATTTGCTCCTTCAATTCAAGATCAGAAAGTCAAAGGCAGCGGACAGGAGTGTCCGCTCCACACTTGCTGACGAATTGATTACGGTTGGGTGATGGGATAACCTGCTTGCAGTACTGGGAGGGTGTTATGCGTCGAATCGTCTGGATGGCCGCGCTTGGTTTCGCACTTTCTTTTGCGTTCTGTTTCGCGCTTTCCGCGCCTGTTTTTGGGCAGGCTTCGGATAGCGATCCGGCTACGAAAGAGGATGTGGTCGGTTACCTGCACACGATGCGCTCCCACGATATGTTCGAGAAGATGATGGAGATGCAGACGCAGTCGATACAGAAGGTTTTGTATGACCAGGTGCAGCAGGATAAGGGCGAGATTCCTACGAATTTTCAGGCGCGCATGAAGAAGTCGATGGACGAGCTGATCAAGGGCATGCCGGCGGATGAAATTATCCAGGCGATGATTCCTTCTTATCAGAAGCACTTCACTCGAAGCGACATCCAGGCCATGAATGCGTTTTATTCATCGCCGGTGGGGCAGAAGGTGCTACAAGAGTTGCCCGAGGTGACGCAGGAGGGCATGCAGGCGGCGCTGCCGATCATCAGCAAATATCTTAGCGACTGGAAAAAACGCATGGAGCAGGAGATGAAGGATCTGGATAAGAGTTCTACGAAGACTGCTCCGGACAACGTGGTTAAGGAGTGAGGGATACGACGGGTATGCTCCACCCGCGAGAAAATTTATGCTCGGGGGCAACGGTGGAAGACCCGCTACTGCATGCGGCATCGTTTCCCACCCTTCGCAAAAAACTGCGAAGGATGGGGCACCCTCGGTCTAGGTTGTGCCGGTGAGGTCAAACCCCTCGCGCTTTGCGTGTTAGAATTTTGAGACGCTGCTTCGCTCGCGTTCTTAGAGACCACCATTGATTGAGCTGGCACCTTCGATTCTTTCGGCGGACTTTGCCCGTCTGGGCGAGCAGGTGCGCGCGGCGGCTGATGGTGGGGCTAGCGTCATCCATGTGGATATTATGGATGGGCATTTCGTGCCCAATCTCACGATCGGGCCGCCGGTGGTGAAGTCGCTGCGCAAGGTGACGGACTTGCCGCTGGACTGCCACTTGATGATTGAGAATCCGGACGAATTTATTCCGGCGTTCGCGGAAGCGGGGGCGGACTGGATCTCGGTGCATCAGGAGGCTTGCCGGCATTTGAACCGCACGCTGCACCTGATCAAGAGCCACGATTGCATGGCGGGCGTGGTGATTAATCCGGCTACGCCTGTGGATGCGCTGGCCGAGGTGCTCGATGTTGTGGAGTATGTGCTGGTGATGTCGGTGAATCCGGGGTTTGGGGGACAGAAGTTTATTCCTTCGACGCTGCACAAGATGCGGCAATTAGCTGAGATACGCAGCCAACGCGGGCTGACTTACCGCATCGAAGTAGATGGGGGCGTGGGGCTCGACACGGTTGGTGACGTGGTGCGGGCGGGCGCGGAAATTCTGGTGGCGGGCAACGCCGTGTTCGGTCACGGCGATCCAAAGAAGAATGCAGTGGAGTTGCTGAGGGCGGCCACGGAAGCGGCGGCGCTGAAAGTTTAGCAATCAGCAATTAGCAATCAGCAATCAGCAGTTGGAATTCCTTCTCGAGGTTCTAATGTTACGTCGAGCTTTAATCGCTACGATGCTTTGCATGCTGCTAATGATTACGGCGGCTTGCACTAATAAGAAGTCCACCAATCCGCTGGCGAATATTGGGTCGAAGCAGCCTGACAAGGTGTTGTTCGACAAGGCCATGGACGCGATGAAGCATAACCGCTTCGACGTGGCGCGCATGACGCTGCAGACATTGATCAATACTTATCCGGACTCGGAATTCATTGCGCGGGCGAAGCTGGCGGTGGGCGATTCGTGGTATGCGGAGGGCGGAACGGCGTCGCTGGCGCAGGCCGAGCAGGAGTATCGGGATTTCGAGACGTTCTTCCCGAACATGCCGGAGGCGGCTGAGGCGCAGTTGAAGATCGCGAATATCCAGTACCAGCAGATGGAGAAATCGGATCGCGACTATACCCACGCCAAGCGGGCGGAAGATGAGTACCGGAACCTGATCATGCAGTATCCGGATAATCCGAAACTGGTGAAGGAAGGGAAGGCGCGCCTGCTGGAAGTGCAGGAAGTGTTGGGTGACCGGGAGTTCAACATTGGAAAGTTTTACTATTACCGGCTGTCGTATCAGGCGTCGGAAGCGCGGCTGAAGTCGCTGGTGGATAAATATCCGCTGTACAGCCGGGCGGATGAGGCGCTGTTTCTGCTGGGGCAGAACTTTGAAGCGCAGCTCGCGATCGTGCGGGCGAAGCCGGTGTGCACGGGATTTAATACTCCGGCAGGCTGCGCCGGCAGTGAAACGCAAAAGTCGAAGTATATGGAGGACTTGACCAAACAGTCCGCCGCGGCGTATTCGCAGATCATTACGCGGTATCCGGCGATGGAGCGCGAGCCGGACGCGAGGAAGCGGCTCGAGGCGCTGCACCAGCCGATCCCGCGCCCCACGAGGGCGGCGCTGGCGCAGAATAAAGCGGAAGAACAAAGCCGGCACGACGCGAACACGCTCGACCGGCTTGCGGGCGTGGTAAAGAAGGGACCAGACGTATCACAAGCGGCGAGGGTGGGTGATCCGACATTGACCGACCCGACGCCGGTTGCGCCGAGTCAATTAGCCCAAGATGCAATGCGGAGGGTGCTGGGACCGCCCGCCAACGAACACGGCCTTAGCGCCGAGATAGTCGGAAAGGATGCACAGCCCGCGCCCAATGAACCGGCTCCGCGATCGGATGCGCCCCCGGCCAACGGGCAGCCTTTTGCGCGGGTAAACACGCCGGCGGATCCCAATGAACTGAAGCCTGCGGCACCGGATCCGAATGAGTTGAGACCTGCGGGGCCTGCTGATCCGAACGAGTTGAAGCCGACTGCGAACAGTCAGAATGATGCAGCCTTGCCGCCGCCAGTGCAACTGAATGAAATTCAGCAGGGACCGGCTGCGGGTGATGCGGCTGCTAGTTCGAGTTCCGCTGACCTGGCCAGCGACAAGGATGTTTCAAGCAGCAAGAAGAAGAAAAAGAAGGGATTGAAGAAGATCCTCGCGTTCTAGAGAAGTCCTATCCAGAAGGTTTGATTCCGGACCGTGTGGCCGGCTGCAAAAGTAAGGAAAAATGGAGGATCGGCTCATGGGCCTCTCCTCCGTTTAGAGGTGTCCAACAGAAAGCCAAAGGGGTTACTTCCCGTCGTGGTCCGGATCGCCCGCGCTCAGGTCGCCGGTACTTTTCAGAGTAACTTTGTCCTGTGGAACGGCACTATTTGCCGAAGCCTGCGTCGGGGGTTGAGGCGTACGAGCAGCCTGTTGTTCAACTTGGTTGGTGGAAGGCGTACTGCTAATGGAATTGACCATATGAACCGCATCGGCAGTTACGGAGAAACCTTTAGAGAAGGCCCGCAGTCGTTGCGTTCTCATACCTATCAAAACTGGAAATCCTCACATCCGCAGGTTGCGATCGAGGCATCGTCCACGGAATCATCTTTCCTCAATCCTCATTGCTGGATCCTTGGCGAGCGGTAGGTTAAATCCAAATCTTTTTCTATCTGCTTTGCCTGGGCGGGATTTTCTGCCTTCATGGCTTCGAGAATCGGCTCGAGGAAGCGGTTGTATTTCTGCAATCCCTCGATGTCACGGTTCGTGAGTATCTTTTGCACCGCCTGCGCGGTTGCAGGAGTGACGAGTTCGAGGCGGCCCACGAAAACGCGCACGGTCTGCGCCGGGGCCGGACTGACGCTCAGTGGAAGAATCGTGTTCAGAAACTTTCCCGGCACGATGTAAAACAACCGGCTACCTTCTTCAAACCACGATTGCCGCCAGGTTTCGATCATGGCGTGAGCTTCGTCCGGATAGAGACCTTGACTGGTTAAAATGTCCTGGAGATCGCGGCTTAACGACTCGAAAGTCGCGGTCAGTTCGGGAGGGTCGAGTTTCATCTGGCTCGGTAGCGCGCCTCCTAAACGATATCCAAGTTTGTCTCCGCGGCGCTCGAATAGAATCACGCTAGGGATTTCTTCTGGGTCGAGGTTTCTTATCTGGATCTGGCCTTGCGGCGAAACCATCGCTGAAATCGGCGGGGAAAACGCGGAGACGCCACGATAGAAGAGAAATTTTTCCTGCTGATCTTTTTTCTGTGGCTCGCCGGCGGGCGTCCTTACGACGAGGGGTGCGGCTGAAGTTTCGCGGGCGGCGTAGTACTGGTTCGGTTCGTCGTCACCTGGTTGATTTCCGTGCGGGAAGCTGGCAGCAAGATTCGGCGATACGGTTACGGAATTCCACTCGATGCTGCCGCTGCGGCGGCTGTGAAAGAGCGCATCGGAATCGATAGAATTCTTGGGGTCGGGCTCGACGTGGCTGGCTTGCGGGTACCACTCCGTGATCACCCCCTTGGAAAACTTCACCTTCACCGATACCGTGGTTTCTTGCGGAGAGTAGAAATATAGGATGGGAGTTTCCATGCGCACCCGGCCGCGCAAGCCAGCTTTGAATTGGGCGCCGTTAAGATGTTCCACGAAGCTGGGAAGCTCCGCCGATCCGCGCAGGGTCGACCATTTCATGGCCAGGCCGTCTCTGCCCGCGATGGAGGTGAATGTGCCCCACTCGTGGGCCGTAAGATCAGGATTAGCGCGCGGACTCTGTGCTCCGAAGTCGGTGATGAAAACGAGACACAGAACAACGAGGCCCAGAACTCGGAAGCGAATAGCGGGTGCGGGCATAGTCAGACCTCCGTGCGCGAGGCTAATTGTAACTCTTCTCTTGGACGGTGGCTCCGGCGAAAAGGTTAGACGGGTCCCCGGTTTGTTCGAGTCTGCAGCTATGAAACGACGTCCGACCTGCGCGCCCCGCCGACTGGTGGACGCGGTAGATGCTGACCGCTGGTAACCGGGTAACATCCCGTAAGATCATTGACTTACGCCAACGGTCGGGTTACCTTCGCGTTATCTCCCCTCATCAGAGGAATTTTCTTTGGCCCGAAAAATACTGCTTGCCGACGACAGCGTGACCGCCCAGAACATGGGGCGCAAGATTCTCGCGGATGCGGGGTATGAAGTCATTGCGGTCAACAATGGCTCGGCGGCGCTGAAGAAGATCGCCGAACTGAAACCCGACCTGGTCATTCTTGATGTTTACATGCCCGGCTACAGCGGGCTGGAAGTGTGCCAGCGCCTGAAGGAATCGCCGGAATCGGCGCGGATTCCGGTGTTGCTGAGTGTGGGCAAACTGGAGCCTTTCAAGCCGGAAGAAGCGCAACGGGTGCGCGCCGACGCTTATATCGTCAAGCCATTTGAGGCCAGCGAGTTGCTGAGCGCTTTGTCGAAGCTGGAAGATAAAGTGGTGCCGCGGGCAGAACCCTCGAAGCCTGGACGTTTTGCGCGGGCGATGGCGGCGGCGGAAGAAGCTGGCCGCAGCAGCCGCAAAGAAACGTCCGGGGAGCAGAACGGCTGGAACAGCCGGATCGGGTTTCCGCACGAGAAGACTCAGCCCGAGGAAAAAGTTGCCGACGAGTCTACGATTTATAACCCCATGAATCGGGATCTCCGCACGGTGGTGGAAACCGCCGCGGAGAAGGCTGCGGAGCACAAAGCGGAGCACAAAGAAGAGAAGTATCAGCCGGCTGCTGAGGCGGGCGAGACTAGCGTGGATGTGGCAGCATTGGCGTCTGCAGGTTTGCCGAAGGATGTGACGCCGGAGGAAGTTGCGGCGATTACCGCGGCGGCAGCGCAGATCCACATGGCGGGGGCTGGCGTTAAGGGTGAGGATCAAGTTAGTGAAAGCAAGTCCTCCGATGCCCCTTCGACCCCGGTCGAAGAAAATATTGTGCCTCCGGTAGTCGAAGAAGCGGCGACGGAAGTATCGCAATCTGGCGAGCCCGTTGTGGCCGGGGTTGAACCGCACTTCGACAGTGAGAAATCGGAGGAAACACAGGATCAGCCGGTGACGATGGCGGTGGCCACAGCTGAATCTGTGTCCGCTGCGAGTGCGGACGGAACGCGATGGATGGCAGTGCCGGTGGCATTGGGAGGCGAAGAGGCAACGATCTCGCTCGAAGAGGAAATGCAGAAAGCGTATGCGGCGTATGCGGCCTATGTGTCCGAGGTGCCGGATTCTTCTAGTGTCGCGGTTGCGCAGGAAGTGGAAGTAGCCGCCACGGAGAATTCTTACTCGCCACAAGTTGCCACTCCAGTCGTTATTGCTCCAGAGATTGAGGCTGCGCCTGCCGAAAATTCATCTTCAGCGGAGATAGCAACATTCGAAGCGGATGCCGAGGTAGCACCAGCCGCCGAGTCCGTGAAAGCCGTTGCGATTCCCGCTCCAGTAGTGGAGTTAGCGGGTTCTGGCGAGCAGACGGCAGTTGCCGAGCCTGCCAGTGCGGTCGAGGAGGAAATGCAGGAGTCACAGCCGCAAGAACTGCAGCCCGCGATTGCAGCGGAATCTACGATGGCAGAAACGGCAGTTGCGGGCGGCGAGTCTGCTGCCATCGTTCGCGCCGATGAACTTTCCGCCGATGAACCTGCAGCGGAATACAAAACAGATCTGGAGACGGTTAAGAGCACGGCGGCGGCGTGGGCGAGTTGGCGTCAAATCCGCGATACTCACAAGGACGGCGAGGCGACACCGGCCCAGTCGAAGGAATTCGAAGTGTCCGAACCGGTCCCTGCGGAGGCGGCCCGCGCAGTGGCTGCCGGCGCCGAGCAGATTATGCAGGAAGCCGCGGCTCCGTCGAACGGCGAACCCGTCGATGTCGCCAGCATTGTCGAGAGTGTGCTGGCCAATCTTCGTCCCAAGCTGATGGAAGAGATCTCGCGGAAAATGGCGGAGAAGAAGTAGATTGTTTATCCCCTGGCAACGGTCAGTTTTCCATCGTCCATCGACGTCATTACCGCTTCGCTCAACCCACCGTTGACATTTCCTTGCGGCCTCCGGTATCTTTAAGACTTTGGGAAGTCTCGCGGTTGCCCGCCTGATGGTCTGGCGTCCTCGCCGGGGAATCAAAGAGCGGTCTTCTTTGTAATATTCAATCGCGTTTCGCAATATTTTTTCATTCTGGGAGAGTTCCGATGTCAACCTATTTCCCGTCACCGGGGGAAATTGTGCGCAAGTGGTACGTCGTCGATGCGGATGGGCAGACGCTTGGGCGTTTGGCATCGCAAGTGGCGCGTATCTTGATGGGCAAGGAAAATCCGCAGTACACGCCGTTTCTCGATACTGGCGATCACGTGATCGTGGTGAATGCCGAGAAGATTCGAACCACTGGCGTGAAGTCGGAGCAGAAGCAGTATCACCACTACACGGGCTATCCGGGTGGTCTGCGCACCGAGGATTACCGCAAGCGTTTGGCCCGCAAGCCGGAAAAGATTATTGAAGATGCGGTGCGGCGCATGCTGCCGAAGAACAAACTGTCGGCGCACATGCTGTCGAAGCTGAATGTCTACAAAGGCGACAAGCATCCGCACGAAGCGCAGAAGCCGCAGGATTTGAAGTTGGAAGTAAGGGCATACGGCAGCGGCAGTTAAGATTGAGATCCTTCGCTCCGCCTGAAAAGCGGCTGCGCTGCAGGATGACAAAATTTCAGGGATAGATAAAGCTCGCTTCGGCGGATTCAAGCTAGAAGCTAAGAGCTTAGGAGCTAAGAGCTAGCATGGCAGAATTAGTTCAGTATTACGGAACGGGACGGCGGAAGCGGGCGATTGCGCGGGTTTATCTGCGTCCGGGCAGCGGCGATTTCAAGGTCAACGGGCGCGAGTTCGAGGAGTATTTCGTGACGCCGGCGCAGCGCTCCGCGGCAAAAGCGCCCTTGGCTCTGACCGACTCGGGCGCGGGCTTCAACATTGTCGCCAGCGTCCTGGGCGGCGGAGTACGCGGTCAGGCCGACGCGGTGAAGCTCGGCGTTGCGCGCGCTTTGATGCAGTTCAATGCGGAGCTGCGCGGCAAGCTGAAATCCGAGGGCATGGTGACAAGGGACTCGCGCGGCAAGGAACGGAAGAAGTACGGGCAGAAGGGTGCGCGTAAGCGGTTCCAGTTCAGCAAGCGGTAATTGTTGATGTGGTAAGCAAAACCGAGATTCCTCCGCTCATCGGGTTCGCTCGGGGGTCGGAGTGACAAGGTTTTATTTGGGTTTGGCTAGGAGCTAAGAGCCAGAAGCTATTAGCTGTTTTAGGTGTTCAATTCTTCCTGTGCCTCGCGGCGCGGGGCAGGGAATGGCAATCCGGAGCGGAACTTACGCGAAGGATGCAGACTTAACGAGGAGGTTCATTGGCTACTATCACCATGAAGGAGTTGCTCGAAGCGGGTGTTCACTTCGGGCATCAGACGAAGCGCTGGAATCCTAAGATGAAGGAATACATCTTCGGGGAGCGCAACGGGATTTACATCATCGATTTGCAGAAGACGCTGAAGATGTTCAAAGAGGCGTCGAAATTTGTGCAGGAGCTGGCGGCCGACGGCAAAATTGTGCTGTTCGTTGGGACCAAGCGCCAGGCGCAGGATGCCATTGCCGAAGAGGCGACGAAGTGCGGCGGCTTCTATATCAACCAGCGCTGGCTGGGCGGACTGCTCACCAACTGGGTTACGGTGCAGAAGTCGGTAAAGCGGCTGAAAGAACTCGACGAAATGGCCACGGATGGCCGCTACGAGTTGCTGCCGAAAAAAGAAGTGATCAAGCTGGAACGGGAGCGAAAGCACCTACAGGCGAACCTGGCGGGCATCAAGAATATGAGCCGGTTGCCAGATGCGGTGTTTGTCATCGATTCGAACAAGGAACAGATTGCGGTGCGCGAGGCGCGCAAGCTGGGCATTCCCGTGGTCGCCGTGGTCGACACCAACTGCGATCCCAGCGAAGTGGATTATGTGATTCCCGGCAACGACGACGCGCTGCGGGCGATCCGGTTGTTTACCTCGAAGATTTCGGAATCCATTGCCGAGGGTGCGCAGTTGATGACCGACAAGCAGGTCGCAGACATGACCGCTGCCTCAGAACAGGCGCAGGCCCGAGAAATGCAGCAAGCGGAAGATGCCGCGGCTGCGCTCGAACTCCGTGCCCAGGAAGCTGCGGCCGCATCCGATCTCGCGGATATTGGCGAAAACATCAGCATGGAAGAAGTGTTGGGGCCGGGGACGGTCAAGAAGCCGGTGGCGAACGAAGAAGCCGACGTCATTCCGAGTGTGGAGAGCCAAACGGTTTAGTTAGCGCTGCGAGTCCCGAGTACCCACTGCATAGCAAAAACCGGGCACGTAGATATCTGACCCGCGCGGGTCGTCCGGCGCGGGTCAAAGTTTGTTAAAAGCAAGGTTTCAAAGTTTCGAGGTTTCAAGGTTTCAAAGTTCATGCCAACTTGGTCTTTGAAACCTTGAAACTCTGAAACCTTGAAACTTCGGCACGAACCAGAATTCATAAGGACGCTCAACCAATGAGCACTACTATGGCAAATATTTCTGCAGCACAAGTGAAAGATCTCCGGGAAAAAACCGGGGCTCCAATGATGGATTGCAAGCAGGCCCTGACGGAAGCCAAGGGCGATATGGAGCAGGCAGTCGTGATCCTGCGCAAAAAGGGCGTTTCGGTTGCGGCCAAGAAGGCGACGCGCGTGACCAGCGAGGGTTCGGTGACGAGCTACATTCACGCCGGCGGCAAGATCGGCGTGCTCGTCGAGGTGAACTGCGAGAGCGATTTTGTGGCGCGCACTGATGACTTCAAAGAACTAGCGCACGATATTGCCATGCACATTGCGGCCAGCGATCCGAAGTACGTCCGCAAAGAAGATGTGACAGAGGCGGACTTCGCGCGCGAGAAGGACATCTTCCTGGATCAAGCGGTGAAGAGCGGCAAGCCGCAGAATATCGCGGAGAAGATGGTTGCGGGCAAGATGGAGAAGTTCTACGAAGAAGTCTGCCTGCTGGAGCAGCCCTTTATCAAGGACCAGACCATGTCGATTGCGCAGCTCATCGCGGCGAAGATCGGTAAACTGGGCGAGAACATCAGCGTGCGGCGCTTCGCGCGCTTCAAGGTGGGCGATGTGAGTGCGACGGTCGCAACCACGAAACCTACGGAACAGAAAGCTGAGTAATTTCCGGGCGCCTGCGGGCGCCTTTTTTTTGTGCTTGCGGCGAGGGCGGGACGCCCTCGCGACAGCCGGCGGGACGCCGGCGCTACGTTGGCGCGACTATGACTGCCCCTGCCTTTAAACGCGTTCTGCTTAAGATTTCCGGAGAAGCCCTTGCTGCCAATCAGGGCTTCGGTGTGGACACGGCGCGCATCCACGAGGTGGCAGCGGAACTTGCCGATGTACACAAACTGGGAGTGCAACTCGCGATCGTCGTGGGCGGGGGCAATTTCTTTCGTGGCGTGGCCGATCAAGCCAAAGATATGGACCGCGTTTCCGCCGATCACATGGGCATGCTGGCCACCGTAATCAACGCCTTGGCTTTGCAGGATGCGCTCGAGAAGCAGAACGTCTACACCCGCGTGCAATCGGCGATTGAGATGAAGCAGGTCGCGGAGCCGTTCATCCGGCGGCGCGCCATCCGGCATCTGGAGAAAGGCCGCGTGGTGATCTTCGCCGGCGGCACGGGCAATCCCTACTTCTCGACCGACACTGCGGCATCTCTGCGCGCTATGGAGATCAAGGCCGAAGCCATTCTCAAAGCCACAAAAGTGGACGGCATCTACGACGCCGACCCGATGAAGGTGAAGGACGCCAAGAAGTTCACCGATATTACTTATATGGATGTCCTGCGGCTGGGACTCAAAGTGATGGATTCCACCGCCATCAGCTTGTGCAAAGACAACAACCTGCCCATTATCGTCTTCAACCTGAACCAGCACGGGAATATCCGGCGTGTTCTCAACGGGGAAAAGATTGGATCGCGGGTGAGCGCCTAAAGGCTTTAGCCACGGATTTACACGGATTCCCACGGATCAGAAATTCCACATCCGTTCGATCCGTGAAAATCCGTGGCAAATTTTATTTTGGGTTTATAATTCAGCGTTTTGATTCTTGAATTCTTACGGAGCTGACTGAAATGGCTCAAGCCACCATGGCCGCGATTCCGGGCCTGAAAGAAACTTACGTACAACTGAAGACGCGCATGGAAAAGGCCGTCGAAGATTTCCGCAAGGCGATGGCAGCCACACGCACCGGGCGCGCCTCAGTGCACATGCTCGACAGCGTGAGTGTCGACTACTACGGCTCGCAGATGCCGCTGAATCAAATTGCCCAAGTGCATGCGCCGGAGCCGCAAATGATTACGGTGCAGCCGTTTGATCCGTCGCAGATCGGCGCGATCGAGAAGGCGATTCGCTCGGCAGAACTGGGTTTGAATCCCATGAACGACGGCAAGATGGTCCGCGTGCCTGTGCCGGCGCTCACGCAAGAGCGCCGCCAGGATATGGTGAAGCATCTCCACAAGGTGCTTGAAGAGCATCGCACTGCGGTTCGCAATATTCGCCGCGACGGCAACGACGCCATCAAGAAAGCGATGAAGGATAAGAAGATTAACGAAGATGACGAAAAGCGGTCGCTCGAAGAAATCCAGAAGCTCACCGACGACGAAATCAAGAAGATGGAAGAGATGAGCAAAGGCAAAGAAAAAGAAGTGTTGGAGTTGAAGTAGTCGCGAATTGCTTTAGCGAATCGCAAACACCAAAGTACATGCCCCCTGAGTCGCACCGCACGGCGCGGCCTGTAAACCTCTGATTCCAAGCCACATAGCCGGATTCCCATTCTGGTTGTACATATAGTAACCACGACCCCACGTTACGCGACATCCCCGAGGTAAGCGTGTTTTCATGAGGGTGGATCAAGTCGCGTCCCCGACAAAGTTCACACCAAATCTTTCGCTTAGGAGTTTGTCATGAAAAAATTTCTTGGGATTGCTTTAGCGGTTGCGCTCTCGATGCTGGGCGCGAGTTGCGGCGGAGGGTCGAGTTCGTCTCCCGCGTTGTCTTCGCAGTCGCCGGCTGTCTTCGTGACGGGCGAAGATGCGCCCCTGGCGTCGGTAGTCGGCTTTGAAGTCACCATTACTTCGATCACTCTGAACGGCAACAACGGTTCGCCACAGGTGCTGTCCACCCCGACCACGGTCGATTTTGCCCGTCTGTTGGGATTGCGGGCTCCGCTTTCCTTCAACACTGTTCCCGCTGACACGTACGCCAGCGCAACTTTTGCAATATCCGATCCGGTCATTGAATACGTCGACATGACCGCGAACCCTCCGGCGCTGACCACGCTGAACGGAACGTTCAGCCCCACGACCGGTTCGCCCACGCAGACCACGGTCACGGTTAATTTTCCGACCGCCAAGGTCGTTACCAACAGCGGCCTGGCTGGCCTTCGCATGGAGTTTGACATAAGGCAATCGGTTGCCGTCGATGGTAATGGCCAGATCACAGGCATGGTCAATCCAACCATTCATGCCAACATGGTTACGTCGGCCGATCCGACCGGCAAGGTCACCGATCTTACCGGCGGACTGATTTCGGTGAACGCGGGCAACAATTCCTTCGTCATCCAGGGTCCATACGGCCGACAGTTGACCATTGATGTGAACAACAGCACTCAGTTCAACAGTGGATGGAACATCAACGATCTGGCGACTCCGGCATTTATTGGAGTCCGCGGATTCTTCCAGGGCGATGGCACCGTGCTGGCGAGCGATGTCGAAGTAATCAGCACGACGAAGTCATTCCTTTCCGGCCGGGTGTTGGCTGTGAACCCAACCTCTGGGCCGGTGCAGCAGATCACGATGTGGGTGGGCGAAACCAGCGCCGATACGGTCACCGATGTCGACTCCGTCCAGACGATCAATGTCAGCGCGGTGACTCAGTATGACATCTGCTTCTTCGATAATCTGTTCACTAACGCGCTGTTCAATGACTCATCGGTCATCGTGGGCCAGCGCATCTTCGTCGGCGGAAGCTTCTCCAGCAACGTCTTCACTCCGCAGATGATCTCGCTGCGCTTCCAGGGTGTCTCTGGCATGCTGGCATCGGGCAGCGTGAACATCGTCAACGGTAACGCCGGCAGCTTCGAGATGCAGAACAACGGGCTGATCGGCTACTCGCTGGGCGGCGGGCCGCTCACGGTGGATACGGGCAACGCTACCCTGTTCGTGAACACGACCGGCTTGACCGCCCTGCAATCCAGCGGACAGATCCCACTGGTAACGGGCGGCCTGTTCTTCCTGAACCCGATCACCAGTACTCCGTTGATGGCGGGGGCCGCGGTCGTGGAACTTCCACAGGCGCAACCAGAGTAGCTCGCAACTGCTGTCGAATGACTTAACGGGCGGCCCGCAAGGGCCGCCCGTATCTTTTTCTGGGCCAACGAGCGCTGGAGCGATTTAGCACTCGAAGTGATCGGGCACGATGTTAGCCTATGACGTAGAAAACAACCGAGCTAGGGATACCCTACAGGATGCTGAGACCGTTAGTAAATGACACTGGAATAGGACACTTAACCAAGGAAGAATCTCAGGGCTGTTCATTTTTTGGCCCCTGATCCAAACTGCGGCACTACTTTTGCATCCCACTCTGAAGACTGGAGAATTGTGGTCAAGCTGCACTGAGCGGATGTTCGATCAAGTTTACACAGTGGTGCATCAATTTGAATTTCTTGGCCTACAGTTGGGGTCAGTGCGGCTGAAGTACGCCGCGTTTCGGGGTGACGGCCTCGTAGGAGAATAGATTCAAATCAGCCACTACGGTTCGCGCGGGCCGCTTGCTGAATCCGTCTCCAACCTCTACACTAACAGTCTTCCATTCTATTCAAGATTCGCCCATCAGAAACCATGTGAGGCGACGAGAGGGTGCATGGGTAGTTTGCGTTTCGGTAGGTGTACGCGGCTGGTCGCCGCCATCTTCTTATTCCTGTTATTCACGTTCTTGCCGGGCTGCGGCGGCCACAAGCCTCCCGGTCCATCGCCATTCCCGGCGAAGATTACCCTCAATCCCAGCCCCAGCTATTCCTTGCAAGTGGGGACGACCTTGGGATTAACGGCGAGCGCGCAGAACAGCTCGAACACCGGCATCCGGCCGGCGTTCACGTTTTCCATAACTCCGAACAGTCCTGCCGGAGTGCTCGATATTGCTCCCAATGGATTTGCCTGCGCTGGCACGTGGAACGCACCCGCATACACGATCTGCACGCCCGGCAACATCGGTTTGGTGGAAGTAACTGCATCGGCTCTGGGAGAGACCAGCGCGCCCACTTACTTTTTTGTGCATGGACCAATCGATAACATTCAGATCAGCGTGATTCCTCCCGTCAACTCACCGCCGCCCGCGTGCCCTGCTCAGCAATCGCTGCCGCCGGCGTGCAATCTTCCATTCAACGGGAAGGCCGCCAATACCTGCCTTTCGCAGAATCAAGTCGAGACGCTGCAAGCCACGGCCTACAGCCGGGGCACGGATGTGACAGCCTCAGTGGGGCCTTTTACCTGGACCCAAGCCACTGCCGGCGTAGCCACCGTCACTCCCATCGTGAACCCCACATTCAACGTCGCTACCAATCAAGCCTCCGCATCCCCCGGCGCAACGCCGGGACAGACTGGCCTGATCGCATCAGCCTCGGGAGTCTACAGCCAGCCCTACTACTTTGAAACTTGCCCAGTGCAGTGCATCGCGATGCAGCTCAGCGTGAACGGCCAATACTCCAACGAGACAAATTTTGTGGTGAGCAAAGGAACCTCTGAAACGCTGCTCGCCACTGCGGTCGATGTGCAAGGTTGCATTGTGCCGAAGCCGCCGCTCACATGGGTTTCGTCCGAGCCGGCTGCGCTCGCGCCGGGCACCAGCACCTCCTGCAGCGGCACAACCTGTGCGGTATCGACAACTCAGCCGGGAGTGGCTGCCATCTCGGCGTCTTGTACGCCGCCAACTTGCAACGTGGGCTTCCCGCTGAATCCGGCGAATCTCGCTGCGCCTTACAAGCCGCAGCCGGTCTATCCTGTCACTGCTATTTCGGGATTGGTTACCGGCAATCCTACTGCCTCCAGCGTACTGGTAAGCAGCCAGGATTGTTACAGCGATCCGCTGTGCGCGGTTGCCTTGTATAGCGTTCCCACCACCACCAACCTGCCGGGGAGTGCGAGTGAAATTCCCACTCAGCCGAATTCCCTGATGTTCGACCCCGCGGGGGACACAGCTTTCATGGGCAGCGAAACCGGCGCTCTGGTCGTCAATCCGGGCGGCCTCACTGGAGGAAGTTCCAACCCATATAGCTCCCTCGCCGCTCCGGGTACGCCACGTGGCGTGGTCACCGGCAAGGTGCTGGCGGTCGCACTGAGTGGCCACGTCGTTGTCTTCTCCGATACGGTGTCTACTCCCAATCAGGTGTATGTGGTCACCACTGGCCCGTCCACCACTACCGCGTTGAACATTAATAGTGCGATCGCAGCGGCGGTTTCGCCCGACGGATTGAAAGCTTTTATTCTCGGCGATGGCGGCAACACCTTGTATATTTATTCGCCGCTGCAAACTTTGCAGCCGGGCGTTGCCTTGCCTGCGCCCGCCAGTTCGATTGCTTTCAACTCTACCGGGTCGTTCGCTTTGTTCTCCGGTGGAAGCGCCCCTGGCACTCTTGCCATCTACAACACCTGCGACAGTTCTGCGGTGACTCCAGCGCTGGCCGCCACGCAACTGCCCGGTCCGCCGACGTTCCTGAAGATGGTCCCCGCGGGAAACATTTCCCTGAGCACCCTGTTCGGCGACACATTCAATTTCCAACTGCAACCGGCTGGCCTTGATTTTTTCTTCGGCCTCGATGACACGGGCATCGACATCATCGCCACTAATTCTTCTCAGCCCGCACTCACCGCGCTGTGTCCGCAGCAAATCACGCTGGCGCAGACGACGGCGAGCACGTCATTTCCGCCGGTCCATATCAATCTCAATCAGGGCACTTTGAACCCCATCAATTTTTTCCTGTCGCCCGACACCAGCCGCGCCTACATCGTCACCAGCAATTTAGGAGTCCTGGTCTACGACTTCAGCACGGGCGCTGTGTCCGCCAAAATTGGCCTCGTCAATGACGCGAGCCCCGTGGCTGCGGATATGACCGTGGATGGCACGCTGATTTACGTGGCTGGCTCGGATGGGCTGCTCCACCAACTCAATACCACTCTGGGCATCGATTTCTACCAGACTTCGTTTGTGCCGCTCCCGAACTCTACCAACGATTTCTGCTTCACCGGACAGGACTGCCATCTGAACCTGTTGGTGGTGAAACCGTAACCGAGGTGGACGAGGCGGGCATTAAGTCCCGGACTGCGTGCGGCCGGGCTTCGCCGAGGCCTGACCGGGCGAGGCGCCCGTCCCTACACGTTCTTTCTACGACGAACTGTTACCACGAGTGGGGAGACAGCGGACCGTTATGCCGTCTTACCCAACTCCTTCGCCACGCTATCGAGTACGCCATTTACGAACTGCACCGATTCCAGGCTGGAGAACTTCCGCGCAATCTCGAGCGCTTCGTTGATCACCACCGCCCGCGGCGTGTCCGGATAGCCCAGAAATTCCGCGACTCCCGCGCGCAGTAGGTTACGATCTACGGCGGCCATGCGATCCATGCGCCAGTGCTCCGCGTGGCCCTCAATCAGTTTGTCAATCTCCGCACCGCGATCGGTCGCCACGCGAAATAAGTCATCCGCGAATCCTCGTACCTCAGCGCTGGCCCCACCGTTCTCTGCCCAGAATGTGTGGCGCACCTGATCGAGGGTCTGCTTGCCCATGTCCGCCTGGAAAAGCATCTGCAGAACCAGTTCGCGGGATTTTCGCCGTGTACCCATAGGGCAGATGCCAGTCTCCAATTGCCAGTTGTCAGTTTACTGCAGGAAGGATTTATTTGCGCTTGGCTTTCGCGGCTTGACCCTTCTGCTTGGGATTGTCGCTCCGAGCATTCGTCTTGTCATTCCGAGCGAGGCGAGGAATCCTGGTTTTGCTGACTGCTGATGGCTGAGAGCTGATAGCTTCTCTCAATGACGCCATTTCCACTGCCGCCAGCGCCGCCTCGAATCCCTTGTTGCCCATCTTCAGCCCAGCACGGTCAATGGCCTGCTCCAGGGTCTCGCAGGTGAGCACGCCAAAAGCATGCGGAACGCCAGTCTCCTGCGCCGACTGCCCAATCCCGCGTGTCACTTCGTTGACGATGACGTCGTAGTGCGCCGTATCGCCCCGAAGCAGGCATCCAATACAAATAATCGCGTCGTATTTTCCAGTCTCGGCTAACTTCCGCGCCGCCAAAGGAATTTCAAACGCCCCCGGCACTCGCACTAGATCAATATTCTTTTTTTCCGCGCCGGAGCGCACCAGTCCGTCGATCGCGCTCATCAACAACCTCTCGGTAATAAACGCATTGAAACGTGAGGCGACGATGGCGAAACGCTTACCCGCAGCGTTCAGACTTCCCTCGAGAGCAGGCACGATGGGCGCGGGAAGGGGTTCGACCAAAAACTCCTTATTGTTTTTTTTCTCCGTGACTCTGTGTCTCCGTGGTGGATTCGTTCTTAATCCGTGCAGATTCGTGAAAATCTGTGGTGAAGACTTACTTGCCTTTGAATTGAGCCGCCCGCTTCTCCAGAAACGCCGTAGTACCTTCCTTCTTATCTTCAGTAGCGCAAGCCACGCCGAACAAAACTGCCTCCAGATACAATCCCTCGCTCAAAGTCATCTCCACGCCCTTGTTCACAGCCTCCATCGCATACTGCACGGCCAGCGGAGCATTCGCGATAATCTTCGACGCGATCGCCTCCGCGCGCGGAATTAACTCCGCCGACACGGTAACTTCATTCACCAATCCAATGCGGTGCGCTTCCTGCGCCGAAATCATTTCACCCGCCAGCACCATTTGCATCGCAATGCCTTTGCCCACCAGTCGCGGCAGGCGCTGCGTGCCGCCATAGCCTGGGATAATCCCCAGCTTCACCTCCGGCTGCCCGAGCTTCGCATTCTCACTGGCCAGCCGCATGGTGCAAGCCATCGCGATCTCGCATCCGCCGCCGAGCGCAAATCCATTGATGCAGGCAATCACTGGCTTGCCCAGGTTCTCGATGAGGTTAAGAACGTTCTGCCCGCGATGCGTATATTCCTTGCCTGTGACCGCGTCATGCTTGGCAAGTTCGCTGATGTCCGCGCCGGCAATGAATGCCTTTTCGCCCGCGCCGGTAAAAATGACGACGCGAATCGAAGCATCATTCTTTATGTCATGAAACGCCGCCCGCAGATCCTCCATGGTAGCCATGTTCAGAGCGTTCAGAACCTTGGGGCGGTTTACGGTGACGTAGGCGATGGAGTTTTTCTTTTCGAGGAGTATGTTTTCGAAGTTCATGAGGTAAGCCTGCTATAATTGTATAGCACGAGGTAATCCATGCTAGCCATTCGGCTTCCTGGAAAAATTGAAAAGCGCCTAGCCCGCCTCGCCAAGCGCACCGGCCGCACCAAAACCTACTACGCGCGCGAAGCCATCTTGCAGCATCTTGATGATCTTGAAGATATCTATCTTGCCGAGAAGCGTCTCGCGGAAATCCGCTCGGGCCGCGCGAAGACTATCCCCCTCGAAGAAGTGATGCGCCAATACGGCCGCAAGAAGACAAAAACCTCCCGCAAATCGAAAACAAAGCTCTAAAAAGTGTTCTCCGTGCCTCTGTGTCTCCGTGGTAGGTTTTCCATCCGCGCAAATCCGTAGCCGGGACACTCACTTGCCCCGCGCCATCGCCGCCACTTCGTCTTTGCTCAGATCGCAACTGATGCAGCGCTGCGTCCACAGACGGTGCCCAAACACTTTGCCGCATCGCGGACATCTCCATTCCGTGAGCCACCATCCGCCCGCCAGGTAAACGCCGATCCAGCCCAGTAAAATTGCGAAGTCAGCAGGCTCTCCTAGCTTCAGTTTCCCGATCATGAAGCCCAAAAAAATAAAGCTCAGAAAGAGCACGACTACTAGATTTCGCCGCGCCACGTAGCTGTGCCACGCCCGGCGATAAGTCGCCACATCCTGCGGGCTGCCCCCATCCGGCTTTCGATCGGTTTTTCTGCGTTTGAACATTTTGATTGGATCTTGGCTAACTCGATCTCAACAGATTCGATCTTAACTGGTTCGATCTTAGCTGGTTCCACCCGCAAGGTCGATGCTACAGTTTATTCGCCTTCGGACTGTTCGGGTCCGAATAATCGTAGAACCCCTTGCCAGTCTTTTTCCCGTACCACCCCGCCATCACGAGCCGCTTCAGCAGCGGAGGCGAGGCAAACCGCCGCTCCTTGAACTCGTCAAACATCACATGCGTGATGTAGTAAGTAGTGTCGAGCCCCACAAAATCCAGCAAAGTAAACGGCCCCATGGGATAGCCGCAGCCCAGCTTCATCGCGTTATCGATGTCTTCAATCGAGCCCACGCCCTCTTCATAGGCGCGAATCGCATCGAGCAAATAAGGCACCAGCAGCCGGTTGACGATGAATCCAGTCTTGTCCGATGTTCGCACCGGAACTTTGCCCAGCTTTTTCCCAAATTCGTAGGCCGTCTGGTAAACGTCGTCAGCAGTGGCGATCGTCCGAACGACTTCCACCAACTTCATCAGCGGCACTGGATTAAAAAAGTGCAGCCCGATAAACCGCTCCGGCCGCTTCACTGAAGTCAAAAGCTCGGTCACCGAAATCGAAGACGTGTTCGAAGCAAAGATCGCATCCTTCTTCACGATGCCATCGAGCGACGCATACATTTTCTTCTTCTCGTCGACGTTCTCGATGATGGCCTCAATGACAATGTCGCAATCGGCGAGGTCGGCCTTGTTCGTCGTCCCCTTAAGCCGCGCACGGATCGCATCTTTCTGCTCCGCCGTGATTCCGCCTTTTTCGACGGGGCGCTCGGCAAACTTCGCCAACGATTTTTCGATCCCGGCAAAGCCTTTGTCGAGATATTTTTGCTCGACTTCGAGGACAGTTACGTCGAATCCGGCCGTTGCGCAAACTTGCGCGATTCCGGAACCCATCAAACCACAACCGAGAACGCCAACTTTTTTAATTTCCATAAGAAATCTCGCTTAATTTAATTCGTATTTTTAAACGCCAGCTTCTGCTAAAAAAACGTTAGTTCCATATTTATGGCACACATGGGATAATAACCTTTATGAAGCAGGAAAGCATTCGCACCACGGTCGACATTCCCGCTCCGCTTTACCGCAGGCTCAAAGCGCAAGCCGCCGCAAACGGACGCTCGGTGCGCGAACTGGTTCTCGCCGGCGTGCAGAGCGTCCTGCTGCAAGCGCGGCGGCCGCGGCCGAAACGAGTGCAATTCCCGCTGATCGTCTCCCATGGTCCCAAGGTCGATCTCACTAACGAGCAAATGTATGAACACGTTGAATTTCCTTGATTCCAACGTTTGGCTGGCTCTGATCTGGAGCCGGCACATTCATTCCGAAAGAGCTCGCTCCTGGTTTGCAGACGCAGCGGAGCAACAATTCTTCTTCTGCCGGTTCACTCAGCTCACTGTTCTGCGCTTACTCACCACCGAATCGGTCATGGCAAAAGAAACCAAAACCATGTCTGAGGCCTGGGTCTTGTGGGACCGCGTGTGGGCCGACCCGCGCATCGCCTTTCTGCCTGAGCCTGACCATCTCGAAAAGGAATTTCGTTCGCGTTCGAAGTTTTCGAGCCGATCCCCCAAGCTTTGGGCCGATGCCTACCTCCTCGCCTTCTCAGCTGCCTCCGGATTGAAGTTCGTTACCTTTGATCGAGCCCTTCAGACCCGAAGCGGCGACGTGCTCGTCTTATAGTTCCACGACTTTGATTGCGCTGACCGCCGCAGACTTGTGCGATGCCGGAACCTATCAGACCACAACCTAGTACGCCAACCTTTTTAATTTCCGTTATTGCTTTCCTTTATTCATATCGATCTTAAAAAGTTACTCGCGGGCTCGTTCTTTCTGACGAGCCCAAATAACCGCACCGCAGACGACCGATAAGGACAGCGCCCACCCCGTCACGTTGATCAGCAACAAAGTAATTACTCTGTTCCCAGCATTCCGAGGAAGCCAATCCGCGTGCCTCCAATCAACGAGCAGCATAGGCCAGTCTAAGAACGCGTCGACCCTTCTCCACGCGAGCGGCAAGAAGAATGGGCAAAGCGTGAGAACAACTGCAGCCGTGAACGTGCCAAAGGCGAGAATGCCGACCTTTTTCGCTGTCTTCGACATTGCCTGCAGCAGATCCTCCGCGGCAAATGGCCTAGTTCATGCTCTCCACAATCATCGCGATCCCCTGCCCGCCGCCAATGCAAGCCGTAGCTAGACCATACTTCTTCTTCCGTCTCCGCAATTCATACAGCAAAGTAATCACCAGCCGCGTCCCGGTCGCCCCCAGCGGATGCCCCAACGCAATCGCTCCGCCATTCACATTCACCTTCTCGCGGTCTAATCCCAACTCCTTCTCGACGGCCAGATACTGCGCCGCAAACGCCTCATTCACTTCAATCAAATCGATGTAGTCCAAAGAAAGCCCAGCCTTCTGCAAAGCCACCTTAGTAGCCGGCACCGGACCCCGCCCCATCACCTTAGGCTCAACCCCAGCAATCCCCCAGCTAACAATCCGCCCCAGCGGCTCGATGCTTCTCTTGCGCGCTTCCTCCAAAGACATCAACACCACCGCCGCCGCGCCATCCACAATCCCGCTGGCGTTCCCGGCTGTCACGGTTCCGTTCTTGCCGAACGCAGCTTTCAACTTAGCCAAGCCTTCCAAAGTAGTTTGCGGCCTTCGGTGATCGTCTTCGGTGAGCGACTCTCCCGTAGCCTCACCTTTGGAATTCTTCAGCGGCACCGGAACCAGTTCCTCCTGAATGCGTCCCTCTTTATAAGCCGCATCGGCCTTCTGCTGCGAGCGCAGGGCGAACTCATCCTGCATCTCGCGCGTAATGCCAAATTCCGAGCCCAATAGCTCCGCAGTGTTCGCCATGTATAAATTGCAATAGCTGTCGAGCAACGCCACCATCAAGGAATCTTCCAGTTTCCCGCCCGGAGCCAGAGTAAAACCGTCGCGCCCGCGAATCACAAACGGAGCCTGCGACATGGCCTCCATCCCGCCCGCCAGCACAATCTTCGCCTCGTCGAGCTGAATCATCTGCGCGCCGCTCACAATCGATTGCATCCCCGAGCCGCATAGCCGGTTCACCGTCAGCGCCGGAGTCTCAATCGGCAATCCGGCCCGCAAGCCCACATGCCGCGCGCCATACAGCGCGTCGCCCGAGGTCTGCTGCGCGTTCCCAAACACCGCATGATCGAATTCTTTGGGGTCGATACCCGCCCGCTCGATCGCTCCCTTGCCGGCAACCGCGCCCAACTCCTGCGCCGTAAAATCTTTCAACTTGCCGCAATAGCGCCCAAAGGGCGTCCGCGCCCCACTGACAATAGCAATGTCACCTGGCTTCAACATGATTTCCCTGACAGACCCCGCTCAAGAGCGGAATAAAAGTGATAATCAAACTGGTTAGTGTAGCAGCCAGCCAAGGCGCTTGGCCAGAATCGCGCGCGCCTCTCTATCAAACTGCAAAAATACGGCACAGACCTTGACTTTCTCGATCTTCCGAGCTAAATTCAACCCCTTCCCCCGGCACAGGAGAACTCCCATGCCCGCGACACGACTCTGCATTCGACTTTTTGTGACACTAGCGATTCTCGCCTTCACCCTGACCACGTCTACTCCGGCGCCAGCCCAGGCAGTGAACGTGCTCTACAGCTCGACCGGACCCAACCCCCAGGCCGCCGTGACATTCAATGCAGCCGGAGATCTCTTCTGGACCGCCAACACGCTGGTAAATGAGTTAACGCCACAAACCGGCGGCGGATTTTCCTATAGCATCCCATTTGCTTCCGACAACGATTCCGACCCCGAAGGAACCGTGGTTTTCGACTCCGCGGGAAATCTCTACGGAGTTGCCGGACCTTTCAAGGGGAACGACGGCTACGTCTTCGAGTTAAGTCCCGTCGCAGGCGGCGGCTGGACCGAACAAACCATCTACACTTTTTCTGCGACCGGCAAACGCGGGAGCAGCCCTTACGTAGGCTTGACCATCGATAGTTCCGGAAATCTTTACGGCACAACTGCCTACGGCGGCGCCTATGGCGGGCCACAGAGCGGCGGCACTGTCTTCGAGCTGTCCCCTCCTCAGGCAGGCGGCCCCTGGGTTCAGAAAGTGCTACATAACTTCGGCAACGGGCTTGACGGCCAACTCCCGTGGAGCAGCCTGATTCTCGACAGCGCTGGGAACCTGTATGGAACCACCCAGATTGGCGGTGAATATACGTATGGGACGGTGTATGAGTTAACCCATCAGCCCGGTGGCACGTGGAAAGAAACAATTCTGCATACTTTTAGCCTGGACGCAGACGGTCAGGCCCCCTACAACAACCTCGCTTTGGATGCGGCCGGCAATCTTTACGGCGCTACCATACGAGGGGGCTACGAGGGACTGGGTACTGTGTTCGAGTTGAGTCCTCAGGCGAACGGCACCTGGAGCGAAAAGATACTGCATGGTTTTTCGGGAAGAGACGGCAGTTCGCCTTACTCCGGCGTGACTCTTGATTCCGCCGGCAATATTTATGGCACCACATTCTCGGGTGGGGCCGTGCACGACGCCGGCATCATCTTCGAGCTAGTCCCAAAGGGAAACGGTAACTATAGCGAGAAAGTGCTGCACGGTTTCACGGGCACGGATGGCGATGGCGCAAACCCCTTGGCCGGCGTGGTCTTTGGCCCCGATGGCAATCTCTACGGGACGACGGAGGCGGGTGGCACGAACGGCGAAGGCACCGTGTACGAGATAGCGCCCTAAGCCGACCAGCCGTACATCTTCCTGCTACGCCACTGCCCCCGCGGCCAGCGCCGCTCCCAGCGCCACAATCTTCCCATGCCCCTGCGCCAGCGATGTAGCCAGCGCATGTTCGGCGCGGTTGATCACTTCCGTGACAATGTCGAGTGGATCGTAGCTTTCCTTCACCACGGCTTCAGCCAGCCCCGCCGAGAATTCCATGGCGAGGCCTTTTTCCGCGCCATCTTTCGCGGGCAAGCGAACTCCCGCAATGATCTTGCGAAGCTTCTCGATCGCCATCATCGCTTCTTTTTCCGCCGTCTCGCCGAGGATGATGGCAATCGTTGTGGTGTCATAGCGAAATGCCAAATCATTCGTTCGCAGGTTCGCCCCAAACTGTTGGCCAATCTTTTCCATCGCGCTTTCCACCGCGGCCTCACCGTATTCCTTGATCAACGCCGCACTCCGTCCAAACTGCAGCAGCAGTACCGAAAGTGCCGAGCCATTCTGCACCGCGCGTTTACTTTCCGCCAGGAGCAAATCAAGATAAGAACTCCGCTTGAGCAGCCCCGACCTCTCGTCCGTCACTGAAAGATTCTTCACCAGCCGCCGCAGGCCCGCATTATTCAGCGCAATCACCATCTGGTCGGCTAGAGTCTTCAACACAACAGAATCGGTTTGAGGCCACACGCGAGCCTGATTGTGCAGCAAAGCCAGCACGCCCACCGAATCCTCACCGTTGCTTAGCGGAAACGCCAGCACTGCCGTTGTGGCCAGTTCAGCGAGAGCCTCTCGAACACCCTCCAACTCCGGAGCGTTCTGCGCATCGCCAATCTTAATGGGCTCGCTCGACGAGGCAGACAACGCAAGATCCTGCAGCGCGCACATCACGAGTTTGATAGCGGTTTGATTCCCTTCCTTCACGCCCTTGCCGCAGAATTCCTGCACCGCCGTCGGCGCTGAGCCCGGCGTGCGCATCATCGCTACGCAGCGCGAAACTTCCCAGTGACCGCCAATCTCGTTCACCGCCGTAGTCAGCACCGCCGGAGCTGTGCCCTGGTGATAAAGCTTGCGTGTGATCTCCGCCACACGCGTAACGTTGCGCATCTCGGCCGCTGGATCAATCGTTGCGACCGCAACCGACGCCGCAACAATTACCGGAGCCGCCGCGGAAGTAGGCGCAGCGGCCGGCAGCGGCGCCGACCCGGCATACTTCGGCGTCACACCCGCCGACAAATAAAGCCGCTGCAAATCTTCGTTGCGCTCTTCTTCTCGGGGAAAAAGTTCCTGAATTCTCTGCAGCCTTTCGACCGCTTTGTTCCGCATGCCGTACTGCACCAGGATTTCCGCCTGCAGCATCAAGTCCTGCAGCGTGGCAGCTCCCAGCGTCGCTTCCTGCTCATGCGCCGGAGCAGCCACAGGCTTGCCCGCAGAAAACCGCGAAGCAATCGCCTTAAACTTTCCGTCATCAATCTTGCCCTTCAACAATTCCAGGCGCTTTGCATGCCCCGATTCGTACGGGTCTACTTCCCCAGCCCGGTCCAGACATTCCGCCGCCTTCGCAAAATCTCCCGTACCGCAATACACATCGAAAAGCTTCAACAGCGTCTGGCAGTAATCGACCTCGCGATTCGCCGCATTGAAAAGCTCGCTAAGGAATTCCAGCATTTCGGGCGACGCCCGCCGCGTCGAAAGAATTTCCTGCATCGCCCCCAAAAACTGCCGCCGCTCGCCCCGCTTCGCCTGAAACTGCCCGAGCTTTCGCGCCAGCGACACCGCCGCGTCATCGTGGTCCGTATCGAGCAACTGTCCAATCAATGCCGTGACCCGCGGCATGCGGCTGGGATTCTGCTCGAACAGCTGCCACGCCAGCGGTTCGGCTTCCGCATAACGGCCAGCCGCCAGCAGAGCTTCGGCATAGATCTCGCGCAGCTGTGCGGAATTTTTCCCTGCGCTTACCTGCGGCTCCAGAATAAAAATCGCCGCTCCCACCTGTCCCTGCTTCAGCAGACTCTTGCCGTAGGCCAGCGTGATTTCCTCATCCGATGAATCTTCCTGGTAGGCGCGTTCATACCATTGCGCCGGATCGCCGCCCGCCGCCGCCGCCAACTCCGCCACCCGCTTAAATGCCTGCGCCGCGGCGTTGCTGTCACCCATGTCAGAAAATAGTTCCGCCACTCGCAGAAAGTTCGCATGCACAGGCTCCAGTGCCACCACCCGTTCCAACACCTGCAAGGCGCCAGCCTTGTTGTCGAGCTTCGCTAGATCGCTCAATGCGGATTCGTAAGTCCCCACGGCCAGCTTCTTGTTCGACCCCTCCAGCAGTTGCCCAAAGCAGAATTTCTGCTCCCAGGTCGGACTGCCATGCCGCGCCAGCTTCTTGTAAGTGAGGCTGGCCCGCGTAGCATCTCCGGCTTTCACCTGCCGCTCAAAAAGTTCGCCCAGCAACCGGACGGCATCGTGCGTCCGGCTCTGCGACAAACACAAATCCGCCGCCAGTTGCCGCACCGTATCGTTGTCGGGATCGTCTCGCAGGGCTATCAGATATTCTTCCAGCGCCTCGCCGGCCTTCCCTTTTTGCAAAAGCTTCTCCGCGCGCTCCGTGCGCCGTGACAGCTCGGCTTGGTTGAGGCGTCTTGTAATCTCAGGCATGGATCGGTTCGAGGCAGAGTACTGCTCCTTCAATTCTAGGAGCCGCCTTAACCCCCAGCAATCCGCAAGGTCGATATCTCGATTACGAAAGTACTCGAAACCAGTGGTCAGTGATCAGTGGTCAGTGAAACCCACAATCGCTGCGTTCGATTCAGCGGTAGGTTTTGCTGACCACCGACCACTGGCCACTGACCACTCGTTTTGATATCGTCCCCGAATGCCCCAAGCCCCAGCCGTCCCCGACATCATCCACGAACAAGGACTCCACCATCAACTAACTGCCGGCCAAATGGCCATGGTTGCCGTCGGCGGATCCATCGGCACCGGCTTGCTACTAGGCTCAGCCGCAGCTCTTGAAGTTGCCGGCCCCGGCATAATCATCAGTTACATCATCGCCGCCTTCATCGCCTACACGGTAGCCATGGCTCTGGGCGAACTAGCCAGCACACACCCCGCCGCCGGATCATTCGCCGTCTACGGCGAACTCTATCTCAATCAATATTTGGGATTTCTCTGCCGCGCCGCCTACTGGGCCGCCATCGCTTTTTCGATCGGAGCCGAACTCACCGCCTCCGCCACCTACATGGGCTACTGGCTTCCGGCCGTGCCCGGTGAAGTGTGGGTCGTCGTCTTCTCAGCTCTGCTTCTGCTGGTTAATCTGCGCAGCGTAGGTTCCTACGGACGCTTCGAGTTTTGGTTCTCCCTCATCAAGCTCGCAACGATAATCGCCTTCATCGTTGCCGGCGCAGCGCTGCTCTTCGGCGGCCGCGTAGCTTCGCAGTACACAGCGCAAGGCGGATTTCTTCCCAAAGGTCCAATCGCCCCTCTGCTCGCGGTCTTCTGGGCCATCTACGCCTTCGGTGGAGTTGAAATGTTGGCCGTCACCACCGGCGAATCGCGTTCGCCAAGAGATATTCCTCGCGCCGCGCGCCTCACTATTTTCTTGCTGGCCGGCGTGTATCTCGGCGCAATCACCGTGCTCGTAGGAGTGATGCCGTGGAACCACACCGGCGTCTCCGAAAGTCCCTTCGTCAGCGTGCTGCGCCTCGCCCACATTCCCGCAGCCGCCTACTTCATGAATTTTGTAGTCCTGACCGCCGCGCTCTCCGGGGCCAACGCCAAGCTCTACGTCTCCTCGCGTCTGCTGTTCTCTATGGGCCGCACCGGCTGGGCTCCCGCAAGCATGGGAAAATTAAACGCCTCCGGATCGCCGCGCCTCGCGCTGTTAGTTTCTTCTTATGGAATCGTGACCGCGCTGATCATCGAAAACTGGGCCCCAAAACAAGCCTTCGTCTACATCATGGGAGCTGCATTCTCCGGCCTTATTTTCTCGTGGGTCGTATGCCTCGCAGCCCACATCAGCTTCCGCCGCAGCCTCACACCGCAACAACGAGACGCTCTGCCCATGCGCTCCCCGCTGGGAATCTGGGGATCGATCGTCGGCGTAGTTCTGGTCTCAGCCACAGTAATCCATACTTTTTTCGCAACCCGCATAAACGCAATCGGCGGGACCATCTTCTTCGCAGCACTAACCGCAGCCTACATCTACTTAAAACGCCGCCGCCAAGCAGAGTAGAGATTTACCCTGTGTGACCCCGTGTCCGGAGCCTGCCCTGAGCGGAGCCGAAGGGTGGTAAAGATTTTGGTTTCCGCGTTACCAACGTAAGCCAATTCCGCACTTTTCTGCTGCCAGCGCCAGCTGACTCCGCTAGCCTAACTACGCGGCTCACCCCGAATCAGCCCAACGGATCCACCTTTGATTCCATCCACTCTGCTACTGCGTTCCTCAGATTCAGGTGGATTTATTTTTTATTGCCTAATCGGAATCTGCGCCGGAATTTATCTATCCTTCCGTGGCTTCCGCCTCTTGCAACGCCGTCACCTGATCCTCGACACCCCAGTATCCAAAATTCGCAGCGCCTCGATGGGCATCGTCGAACTAAGCGGCCTCGCCGTCGGCCCGCACACCATTGTCGCTCCCATTACTAACCGCCCCTGCTACTACCATCGCACCCTTGTTTGGGAATGGAAGCGGGAGGGCAGAAACACAAAATGGGTCAAGGTAGCCGCCGAGTGCATGCACGTGCCTTTTTTTCTAGACGACAACACCGCCAAGGTCATGATCGATCCGCGCGGCGCTGACCTCGACTTGCACCGCGACTTCCAGGAAGAATTCTGCGATGGTCTCTTCACCATGAAAGAAGAAGTCCCCGGCAACGTGCGGAGTTTCCTTTCGCGCCACGGCGTCAACACCACCAACAAAATCAAAGTCGAAGAATTCTGCATCAAGCCAAAAAACGCGCTCTTCGTGCTGGGCACGCTGGATGAAAATCCCGGCCTCGAATCAACCCCAGACCCCATTCAAGACGATGACGGCCTGGGCCTGTTCGTAAGAAACGCTCTTTCTTTCTCGGTGAACTCCGAAAGAGTACGAACCGCGCTCTCTCCGGTGATCGGCGACGGCAATCTGTTCAGCGGCATCCTGACCAGCGGCCTGCAGCACGACCCAGCCTTCGACGCGACCTACGAGAAAGCATTATCCAAGGCATCGACCCGCGTAATCCGCCTTTCGCCGGATCAAGCTCCCGTCAAAGCGACCGACATGACCCAGCAACAAAAAATCGCCGCCGCCCTAACGAAAGCGGGAATCCAAAGTCCCGCAGCATGGGCCGCCGCCGGAGTCACTCCCTCAGCTGTCGCGGTCCACCCAGATCTAGCAAATCGGGATCTGGCAAATCAGGGTCGAGCAAATCAGGATTCAAACATTGCTCATGCCTGCGCCGCGAGCACCACGACCCAATCTCAACCGGAATCCGAGATTTTCAACCCCCATCCTCCAGTAGTACTGATGAAAGGCCAGAACAACCCAACCTTTCTGATCTCCTGGCGAAGCCAGCGCGATCTCGCCCGCTCGCTACAATGGAAGTGCACGCTAATGATCTGGGGCGGCCCGACCTTGGTCCTGCTAAGTCTCTATGCCCTGCTGAACGTGATCCACTGGCTCTAACTCGCACGAAAGGTTTGTGCGCGAATCGCATGCCGGCACAACCGTGGAAGAGCGGCGCTTCCAGCGCCGCGTAAATCGCACACAAAATAGTCGGGCTTAGCCCCCGGAAGATAATCACTCCCAATCGCACCCTCTAGTACAATGCTCGCGTGAGCCAATCCGTTCGCATCGGAATCCTCGGCGACTTCAATCCCGAATTCCCCTCTCACCACGCCACCAACGCAGCCCTACAGCACGCCGCCAACAAACTCAATCTGGAAGTGCGCTCGGAATGGATTCCGACGCCGTCGCTAACCACAAACGCGGAAAAGATATTAGAAGCGTTCGACGGCCTCTGGGCTTCGCCCGGCAGCCCTTACAAAAGCTTCGACGGTATGCTGAAAGGGATCGAGTTCGCTCGCCGCCGTGATTGGCCTTTCCTAGGAACCTGTGGAGGCTTTCAGTACGCCCTGATCGAATTCGCCCGCAACGTTCTCGGCATCGCTGACGCCGACAGTGCCGAAAACAATTCCGGCTCGAAGAACATCGTCATCTATCCCGTAGCCTGTGCCGTTCCCAATCGCAATGGCGACGCGCCCAAGCTATCCGGCAAAGTCCCCGAGATCCGACTGCGTCCCGGCTCCTACCTGCAATCTTTCTACGGCAAAGACAAAGAAGTCGTGACCGAAGAATTCTTTTGCAACTTCGAAATCAATCCCGACTTCGAATGGACCACCATGGAAGCCGGCTTCCCGGTAGTAGCCCGCGGCGCGCAAGGCGAAATTCGCGCCATAGAATCTCCCACGCACCGCTTCTTCATAGCCACGCTGTTCCAGCCGCAACTATCTTCCACCGAAAAAAATCCGCATCCCGTAGTCTTGGCGTTCGTCCAGACCGCATACGACTGGTCCCGCAAAAAGCTGGATGACAGCGTCCTCGAATAGCAACGCGCTTCGCCTTAACCTGTGTTCCTCAGTGTCCTCTGTGTTAAAGGTTTGAAAGTAACTATTACCAAAGATTGCGAAGTCTGAAGAAAATCCCTAAAGCCCACGCGCCATCCGCCGATCTTCCTTTCATATGGTGAACTCAATCAGCAGCACACACGCCAGCCAAAACAACGAAGCCGTTAAATCGACAGCCCCCAAGCCTCAGGCACAGCAGACGCAGAAGACCAGTCCGCAACCTTCGGACACTGTGACACTGAAGAGCACGAGCGCCAATCAAACCAGCGGCAACAAGTAACCTTCAGGAATCTCAACCACCTCGGGTTGAACCAATAAAAATGGAGAGACGGCCGAGGAGCCCGTTTCTCCATTTAGGTTTACACCTTCGTTTCTTGTTTTCTCCGTGTCTCCGTGACTCCGTGGTGAAAGCCGCGGCCCTAGCCCGCCTTCACAAACCGCAGCGAAGCGGAATTCATGCAATAGCGCAGGCCCGTCGGCTTGGGACCATCGTCGAACACGTGCCCCAGGTGTCCATCGCACTCCTTGCACGAAACCGCCGTCCGCTCCATGCCAATCGAAGTATCGTGGATCTCCCGCACATTTTCCTGCGCCAGCGGAGCCCAGAAGCTTGGCCAGCCCGTCCCGGAATCGAACTTCGTTTCCGAACTGAACAGCGCGTTGTCACAGCAGATGCAGCGAAAAATTCCTTTGTCGTGCAGGTTCCAATATTTGCCGGTGTAGGCCATCTCTGTATCGGCATGCCGCGTAATATCGAACGACGCCGAAGGAAGCTGCTTCCGCCATTCGTCCTCTGTTTTAATTACCTTCGCGATTTTCACTTTCCCCAACTTCTTGCCGTCGTCGGAAAACTGCACAATCATAACTTCTCCCGGCTCCGACTTCACGGCCGCATTCACACGCGGCATTCTCCAGTGCCACAACAGCGAACCGCCTACCACCGCGCCCGCGCCGTACAAAAAAACGCGCCGCGAAACGTTTCCATCTTTACCACGATCGAAATCAAACATAGTCCCTCCAATCCTAAATGTCATCCTGAGCGAGACGCTTTTTGTCTCGCGAAGGATCTGGGCGGGCTGCGCGAAGGGTCGCGTTCTTTGCGACCCGATGAATCGCGCGTTCAGCCCGCATCCTCACTATTTCGCGTACAGTTCTGGAAATTCTTTCTTCAAATTCTCCACTTTCGGCGCGTCGTACGTGGCGATGTAGCCGTTATCCGGATGGAGTGTCGCATAATTCTGATGGTACTGCTCGGCTGGATAAAATTTATCCATCGCCACAACCTGCGTCACGATCGGCCGCGAAAAAACTTTGGACTGATTCAGCTGCGCGATGTAAGCTTCGGCAATTTTCTTCTGCTCTTCGTTCGCATAAAAAATTACCGAGCGGTACTGCGTGCCCTCATCCGGACCCTGCCGGTTCAGTTCCGTTGGATCGAGCGCCACCGAAAAGAACACGCGCAGCAATTCTCCATAAGTAACCTTCGACGGATCGTAAACAATTTCGACCGACTCCGCATGCCCAGTGCGCCCGCTGCTCACCTCTTCATAGCCCGGATTCTTCACCGTGCCTCCCGAGTATCCCGAGGTCGCGCTGCGCACACCCTTCACATGCTGAAACACAGCCTGGATGCCCCAGAAGCATCCTCCGGCCACAACCATCGTCTCTTTTCCCTTGGCCGCAGCCTTAGTCTCATCGACCACTGCGGCGGGAACTGGGCCATCAATCCCGCTGCCGGCCTGGCAGGCTAGCGTCACTGCCAGCATCGTCAACACTATCGCTACCATCCGAACCGAAACTCGTGCCATAACGTCCTCCCGGCTAATCAACTGCATCCTCACTATTAGACTTACGAATCCCAAGGAAGTTTCGGATGTCCTATAGCCTCATTACGAGCGAGCGGACGGGCAGGCTCGCCCGTCCGCTTGTGTGGATCGGGCCGTCCGGAGCGTTGCCTTTGACTTTGCTTTGGTTCTGCCGGCGCCTTCGAGTTAGCTTCTTCTCACTAAGCCGCTAACTTTGTGTTCGCCACATCTTCAGCGGCCCTGCGCACTCCCAATGACATCATCACACGCGCCAGTCCGCTGATGATCATGCTGATCCCGACCAGCGTGCCGATCGCCCACAGTGAACTCGACGGCCATTGCATATAAATCATCGCGCCGAGAAGCAGAGTGATGATGCCATCGATCAGCACCCAACTCGATCCGTGGACCGAACGCATCTTCACATACAGCACGATGTTGAGCACGCCTTCAATCAGAAACAGCCAAGCCAGCAGCAGCGTAAGCGAAGCTACGCCTGCGACCGGACGCACGAGCAAGTACCCGCCAAAGCACAAATAGGCAATGCCGACCAAAGCCTTCCAGATGACGCTCCCCGCGCCATGCGCGCGAAAAGCCAGCATCAGGTGAACGACGCCCGCCAAAACAATCAGCCACGCAACCACAACGTTCACGGCCACGGCGGCGAGGAACGGCGAACCGACCGCCATCATCCCAAACACAATCAGCAAGACTCCCCACAAAATGGAAACCGTCGAACCTCTCTTCACCATCTCAACCGGAGTGTTCTGTGCCATAGAGGCCTCCTTGAACAAGCGGCATAAGCGTACCCCAAAAACCTTAGAAATTGAAGAGCAGGCTCAGTTTGGAGGGAATGCCAATTATGGGCCTGTGGATTTCCATCGCGAAAAAACTTTGCGTCGATTCTGGAAACGATGGAACCGAAATGGAAAAATCTATTAACTCTGAAGTTACTCCCCCCACCCCCCATACCTTGAAAAGGCTTGCTGGGCGCGGGGTTCGCAAAAAGTGTCTGCAAGATCTTGATTGCAGAGGGGTTAGAGGTCAAAATCTTCACAACAAAGGAGTTAGGGCTGTTCTCGGCTCTTTTACCGGGACTGCCTTCGCCTCGTCCATGATGGGCTGGATTGGAATTGTGCGCAAGGTTAGATGTCACAGGGTGGGTGTGGAAAACGAGACTTCATCGCCGGAGGCCGGCGGCGATCCATTCGATCAACTCGCGGGCATTGACAACCGAGGTTTGACGCCATCTCGGGGGAAAGTCGCGCTTGTTGCCGGTGACCAGATAGTCTGCGCGGGCGGCCTCCGCACATTCAAGGAACCGATTGTCGGCCGGGTCGTGAGCGATCACTAGTCTGCGGGATGGGCTCACAATTTGCGCCGAGGCTCGAACCAGCCCTATCGATCTTGCGAGGCGTCTTTGAGAGATGGCGAACTTAGGGCGGGCGAGGACGGCGGCATACTCGGCGAGAATCGGTTCGGAAGCGGCCAGTCGCAATTTTCCAGCAAGCGCGAGGTCCAAAACGTGACGCTCGAAGCCTTCACTTTTTAGGTGTGCCGATACCACTATGTTGGTATCCAGCACAACCCGAATCGTGTTTGATGGAAACCGTTGCAAGACTTCTGTCCAGTGCAGGCGAAACGTTGGAGCTAGAGCGAACGCTCGCGCCTGTAAGCCCGGATTTCGCGGTTAATCTGCCGCAGGGAAAGTTTGTCTTTGCCCTTCTTGCGGGCTTCTGCGCGTATGGCGGCAAGAACTTTCTTTTCCGGCGCGATGGTGTTGAGAAAGTCCTCGATGCCCATGATCACGACCTGGGGCTCGCCCCGGCGGCCCACCACGAAGCGGGTCTGTTCCAGCCGAGCGCGGCGCATGATCTGCCCCAGTTGGGTGCGCGCCGCCAGAGCCGAGATGACTTTCAGAGATGTGTTGAGGGTAGCCATTGAATTGCTCGAACTAATTAATCAATTCAGGTCATTCTAGCATAGACTTTGAACCCGACGAGGGAAGGTGGCAGCGAAAGTCAAAAGCCGCGGGCGAGACGCCCGCCCCACACAAGCCGAAGGCCGGAAGCCGATTCCTCTTGACATTCCTTCCCTTTGCCAATGGCTATGGTGATTTGAAGATCGGCTTGGGCGGGCGCAGCGATCTTGTGAAGCGGCGAGTGCAGCATTTCGAAAACTCGTTGCGGGGTTTGCGAAGACGGGTCTCGACATCACAGGGAGAATAACTGGAAAGCTGAAAGGCTCTGAATAGCCTCAGCGGCGGCAGAGTCGAAACCAAAATCGAAGTCAAAAGCGGCGGACAGTAGTGTCCGCTCCACACAAACCGTGGCTAGAAGCTAGCGGCTAGAAGCTGATTCTTCTTGACATTCGCCTTCCATTCGCCAACAATGTCGGCATGGCGATTACACGCAGGCAGCGCGAAGTTTATGACTTCATCTCCCGCTTTGTGGCGGAGCATGGGTATTCTCCGTCATTTGAAGAGATTGGCAATGGGCTTGACCTGAACTCGCTGGCTACCGTGCACAAGCACATTACGAACCTGGAGAAGAAAGGGCTGCTCACCCGCGATTACAACCGCAGCCGCTCCATTGACCTGGTGCCGCCCAAGGGACGGCTTAAGCAGGCCATGAGCGTCAACACCGGGCTGGTGCTGCCGCTGCTGGGGCGCATTGCCGCTGGCCAGCCCATCGAAGCCGTGCAGAGTAATGAGACTATTTCGCTTGCCGACTTTGTGCGCTCGAAGGAAGTTTTCGTGTTGGAGGTGCGCGGCGATTCTATGCAGGATGAAGCCATTCTCGATGGTGACTATGTGCTGGTCGAGAAACTGAAGACGGCGCACAATGGCGACATCGTGGTCGCGCTCATTGAGCAGTCGGACGCAACGCTGAAGCGGTTCTATCGCGAAGGGGATAACATCCGCTTGCAACCCTCGAATGTGACTATGAAGCCGATCATTGTGCCGGCGGCGTCGGTGGAAGTGCAGGGGCGGGTGATTGGAGTGCTGCGGAAGTATTGAGCTTCTAGCTGCTAGCTTCTCGCTTAAAATCTAAAGCCTTTCACCGCGGGGGACGCGAGAACTGCCGAGGGGAGCGCGGAGAAAAGCTTTTGGCTTCCCATCAAACTAATGCGCCGCGGACTTCCAAGTCGCTTTGTATTACTTCTGGTGAACTTTTCGTGTCTGGCCTTTGGTCCTTTAGGGCACGCGCAGGATACGCCGGCTCATGCAGCGCCCGCTACGGACAAAGTTATGATGATGCATGCTGGTGGAATGTTTGATGTGAAGGTTACGCCGCAGGCGGTTGAAGATGGGGATGCGGGGCTGGGCCGAATGTCGATTGACAAGCAGTTTCATGGCGATCTGGAGGGAACCAGCAGGGGGTTCATGCTGGCCTCGGCTGCGGCCGTGGTCAAGGGCTCCGGGGGATATGTCGCGATGGAGCGCGTTACCGGGACACTGAAAGGACGCACGGGCAGCTTCGTCTTGCAGCACAGCGGCACCATGACGCGGGGCACGCCGCAGTTGAGCGTCACGGTTGTGCCCGATTCGGGCACTGGCCAACTCGAGGGGCTTACGGGGACGATGAATATCAAGATCGATGCCGGGAAGCACTCGTACGAATTCGAATACACGGTGCCGGAAACGCAGTAGGTCGGGCTTCGGCCTTCGGGCGACGCGGTGGGTGTCGGGAAAAAGAAAACGCACGCGACTCACTGTGTCCGCGTGCGTTTAAGATTAAGTTTTCCGACTAGCAGCTAGAAAGCTAGAAGCCGCCTTAACCCACGTGGCGGTCGAGCGCCTGCGCGATGGCTTCCTTGGGCTTGTAGCCGACTATCTGCTCCACGACTTGTCCGCCTTTGAAGACGAGCAGCGTTGGGATGCCGGTCACTTTGTAGCGCATCGGAGTGGAGCTGTTGGAGTCGACATCCATTTTGCCGATTTTGATTCTGCCCTGGTAGTCCTTGGCCAGCTCCTCGACGATCGGAGCGATGGCGCGGCAAGGGCCGCACCATGTTGCCCAGAAATCCACCAGAACGGGCGTATCGGATTTCAATACATCCTGGTCGAAGTTCGCATCGGTGACTTCGACGATTCCATTACCTGCCATATTCGTATCTCCTCGTTGTAACGTCGCGTTGTCGGCGGACGCTCCCGTGTTTTGGAAACAACGAGTGTCTTTGCCGGGACCCGGACGATCGTATTTGAATACCTATGATGGCTACCCCAAATTGGGGTCAACCTTAATATCGTATCACTGCCGTTTGATGCTTGGGGTGGGGTGGAAGTCGCAGGAAGGCGATGACGGTCTGATAAGGTGCTTGCGGGGTTGACACCGCTAAAAGGGGTGGCCAATGCAGGGCCGGCCTGCCGGGGGCTGAAGCCCGTTTCATCCAGGGTATCTGACGCGGCGCCGAAGCGCCGCTCTTGCACGGCACTGCACGCGTTTGCGATTTCCTCCGCGACCTCTAGAAGATGAACTTGACCGCGGCCTGCATCAGCCGGGGAGCGGCCGCGCTGACTACCTCTCCGAAGGAAGAGCTGTTGACGTTGCCGTTTACGGAAGCCGGTCCATAGAACTGAGCGTGGTTGAAGACGTTGAATGCCTCGAAGCGAAATTGAAGCGACTTGGGTTCAGTAAGGGCCACATTTTTTAGCAGCGCCATGTCGTAGTTGTCGATGCCCGGGCCGTAGAAGAAACGCCGCTTGGCGTTGCCCGGTTCGCCCAAAGGCTGAAGACTGAAGAGGCTGGTATTGAAGTACGGAGCGGCGTTGCGGGGATTGTGATTCAGCGCAAGCAGGCCGGGAGTGTACTGAGGTTCGTCGACGCCGAAGTTGTTCACGCCGTTTGGTTCAGTTCCCAGTAAGGAGTTGTCGCCGTAGTTGTAGAGCGTGACTGGAAATCCGGTGCTGTAGCGAATAATGCCGGAGAGCGCCCAGCCTTGGGTCCAGCGATTCGAATGGCCGGAGAGATGTTCGAAGGGAAGTTCATAGTTGTAGCTCACCACGAAGTTCTGCTTCACATCGAAGGCTGAGAGAGCCTTGCTCAGCGCGGGGTTGATAGGGTTGATCTCTTCGCCAAGATTCGAAGCCTGATCGAGCGACTTGCTGTAGGTGTAGCCGGCAAGAATCTCCAGGTGTTCGGTGTGGTGGCGCAGAGTGACTTCTAACGCGTTGTAGTTGGAGTTGCCGATTGTGGCCTGGTTTGTGACGCTGCCAAAGTTTGACCCCAGCGGGGCGCGAGTTCCGTTGATGGTCTGGCCTGAAACTGGCTGGTAGGTATTGCCTTCGAGGAATGGACCGCAAGGCGTTTGCGGCGGCGATTGCGGCTGGAGGGTTGCGGGATTGCTCAGGAATAAACACAGAGCGGGATTGCCGGGGTTGGCTTCTACGAGCGCGAGCAGGCGATGTCCTTGGGTGCCCACGTAGCTGGCGCTGAGCACGGTGTTTGGAGAGAGTTGGCGCTCCACGGAGAACATGTATTCCTCAGTGTAGGGAATGCGGTTGGTGGTGGGATAGGCGGGAAGTCCGCTGATGGGCTCGTACTGCGACCAATCGATGTTGGGGTCGGGATGGCTCGCCGAGGAATCGAGCGGGGCCAGTTGCACCGGAAAGTATTGGCTGCCCTGGCCGGTGGAAGCGGAAAGGAATGGCGTGGCGAACAGCGGCGGTGTGGGACTGGTATAGGTGGTGCCGTAGGGTGCGTTGGCGCTGAGCACTCCGATGGTGAGCGCTTCGATGGCGGTGTAGAACGTGCCGAAGCCGGCGCGGAGGCTGGTTTGGCCCGGGCCTCCGAGGATTTTGCCGAGAAGCGAACGTGAGTCTGCCGTGGGCGAGTAGACGATGCCGACGCGCGGCGCGAAGTCTTTGTTGCCGGGCGGAGCTAAGGTGCGCGGAACTTGTTTTCCGCCACCCATCGGGTCGGTTGGAAAGAGGATTCCAGCAGGAGCGCCGGGGAATACAACTGACTGCCGGCCTGGCTTCAGGGTCGCGACTTGATTGTATTTTTCATACCAAGGTTCAATGCGATCCCAGCGCAAACCATAATTCAGCGTGAGCTTGGGCCGCAGGCGCCAACTGTCCTGGGCGTAGAGGCCGAGATATTTGTTGCGTCCGTAGAAGGGTTGGAGTTGGCTTTGGTTGTATTGCGTGGGAGCGCCGAGAAGAAAATCTGCGAAATCAGATCCGGTCTGGCTGCCGAAGAACAGGAAGCTGCCATTGAACTGCGCGATGGCGTGAGTGTTGACCTGGTCGTAGTGAAACTCGCCGCCAAACTTCATGGTATGAGTGCCGACGACTTTTGAAAAGTTGTCGAGCCACTGGAAGGTGTTGTTGGTTTGATGGAGCTCGTTGGTGTTGGTTCCGATGGAGTAGTTGTTGAAGACGACGTTCTCCACGCCCTCGGTTTGCGGCGAAAGAGGTACGATTCCGGGAGTATTCGGCCCGACTTCGAAACCCTGAGATGCGAGGCTGACGCCGAGTCCTCCCTGCGGACGACCCAGATCATTCGAGTCCCGCAAGTAGCTGAAGCGGAATTCGTTGACTGCCGTTCCACCCAGCGTTCTCGTGTTGCCCAAGTTCAGGAGTTGCGCTCGACCCAGATTCAAGGCGTTGAAGCCCGGCACATTCGCTCCGCCTTGAGCTGTGGGATATGGATTGTCCTGCGAAAAGTCGTCGAGGAAATAGTAGGACGAGAATAGGCCCCAGCGCGTGTTGGCGTCGAGGCGAAGTGCGCCTTTGTTGTCATGGAGGGTCTGGTCGTTGACGGATGTTGCGAAGTAGTTGCCGGACTGATTCGGCGCGGGAATGTATTGCAGCAAATGCTGGGCGGGAGCAGACCACGCACTTGTGGGGATTTGCAGCGTGGGAAGAACACACGCGGTGGTGGTGCCTGGCGAATAGTTTGTGTTGGTGCAGCCCGGGAAATAATAGGGCTCCCCGACGTAGACAGCGTAACGAAAATTCTGAGAGAGCGTGCTCGCCCAAGCGGGGCCAGTTACAAGCACTGGCACTACGACTGGTTGCCCATTCACAAGTTCTGTGGTGTAGAAGGAACTGGACAGGTCCGACAGATTGCCAGATCGGTCCAGAGCGGACGGCACAACAATTCGTCCCGTGTCGACGCCCTGGGTCTGGTGCGTGCCTTGATAGTCGGAGAAGAAGAAGATCTTGTTTCGAGTGACGGGTCCGCCGAGAGTTGCGCCGAATTGGTTTTGATTAAAGGAGCCGCGAGTGGGAGAGAAGTAATTGCGAGCGTCCAGATTGGTGTTGCGCAGGAATTCAAACACGTCGCCGTGAAATGCGTTGGTGCCGGACTTGGTGATGACGTTGATCTGACCGCCGCTGTATTCGCCGTATTCCGCGTCGAAATTGTTGGTGAGAATTCGGAACTCGGCGATGGAATCGAGATTGGGAATGATGGCAGTACCCATGTTGACGTCTTCTTCGACGTCGCTGCCATTCACCATGAAACTGTTTGCGAACTCGCGCTGGCCGTTGATGGAAACGGTGCCGGGGTTCAAGTCTCCGGAGGGTGAGAAGGCGCTGGCGCCGACATCCTGCACCGTGCTGGAGGTGATGGATGTGGCGGGCGCGACTCCGGCCTGAAGAGAGAGCAGGTCGGTATAGCTACGGCCATTCAGAGGGACCTCGGTCATGGTGGTGCCGGTGATGACTTCGCCCATTTGAGAGCTGGAGGTTTCGACGTGAACCGCGTTCTCGTTGACTGTGATGGCTTCGGTTCTCTCGCCTACTTGCAGCACAACATCGAGTAACAGCGCGCTGTTGGCGTCGAGTATGATTCCGTTGCGGCGGTAAGGTTTGAAGCCAGGCTGGTTCACTTCGAGGGCGTAGCCGCCGACGGGAAGGACTGGGAAAACATAAGTGCCGTGACTGTCGGTGATAGCAGATTGGCGGACGCCTGTACTGGTATTGATCACAGTGACGGAGGCTTTGGCGATCGCCGCGCCCGAGGGATCTTGGATTGTGCCGGAGATGCTGCCGCCTACGCCGGCGAAGGCTGTCGCCACGAAGCACAGGGATAGGCACAAGCGGCGCAAGATTGTTTTGAAAAGACTCCGCATTGATTTCTTGAAAAGCGCTTCCAGCTTGCAAGCTTCAGTTGTAAATCTTCCAGTTGCAAATCAGTCGCATCTGCCGCTATGCTTTAGCCTTCGATTGCTAATCCGCCGGGATTCGAGGGGGAAGAAGCGAAGTGCTGCTAGTTGCAATCTAGTCGCATCTGAACCTTTCATAGTGACGGATCAGGCGTGCGGCGTCAAGAATCGGCGGAAGATTCCGTCGCAGCGTGATTGCGACCAGTTGCGACAGTGGAAGAGGCCTTATGCCGTTACCGCAAACTGAAATGCCGGGCCGGTTGCAAGCGCATCTTGCCGAGCGTGGAATCCGCATGACCCAGCAACGACGCGCGATTCTGCGAGTGATGGAGACCGCGAGCAAACATCTGGACGCTGCCCAACTTTTGCGCAAAGCGCAGAAGCTGGATGCCAGCGTGGACCGCAGCACGGTTTACCGGACCCTGCGGATGCTCAAGCGGCACGGGTTGATCGACGAACTCGACCTGATGCACATTCATGGCGAGGGACATTACTACGAGCGTAAGGTGAACCGGGACCACATCCACATGGCGTGCCTGCGCTGCGGCAAGATCATGGAATTTGTCAGCGACATTTTCGAGAAGCTGAAGGGACAAGTGGAAAAAGATTGCCGGTTCCGGATTGTGGTATCGCGATTGGAAATTGGCGGGTACTGCGCGGCATGCTCGAAGTAGAGTCAGGCTTGGCGCCGGGCTTCACCCGGCGGACAGCCGAGGGCGGCTGTCCCCACATAATCAGCTTGACGCGCGGCTGTTCCCACAGCATCAACTTAACGCGAGCAAGTAAAAAGCGTCTTGAACTTTTCAGTTCAAGACGCCTCGGCAGCCCTCCCCCAGAACTGCCAAACCACGAAATGGATATTAGAGAACTAGTGATTTCGTGTAAACGTCACTTTAGTAATCGGGTTTTCCCGGTTATTCAGGCGTGCACTAATCGGGACACAAAGGGAACGCGCAGGGCACGTTGTCGAAATTCCCTGAGGCGTTAATGGTGCAGCGAGTGACAAGGGATCCTTCGACTGCGGTTGTGCTTCGCGTTCGCGAAGCACAGCCTCCGCTCAGGATGACAAGAGAGTTCAGATGCCGCCTATTGCTGCTTGTGCCAGTTTTGACCGGCGTCGACGGTCGTCCAGACTTCGGCGGTCGATGTGGTTACGATTCCGTTGCGGGGGTCGGAGAATTGAATGGCGAT